>WBZO01001166.1_pt1 | contig 43883 bp, 28 predicted proteins | sample 5204261 | NCBI WGS metagenome assembly WBZO01 (sample SAMN12412400, study PRJNA552823) | activated sludge metagenome | isolation source: activated sludge from anammox sidestream of wastewater treatment plant... | place: USA: North Carolina | collected 2017-09
TGGGTATTTCGGCCAGTGTATTTTGGGGGCTGGCAAGGCAGTGAAATAGGCGCATAGCCTTAGCTACGTAACTATTTCACTAACACAGCCAGCGCCCAAAAGACGCCGCCCAAATGCGTAAGTTATTGCCGACACGTTCCTAAGCTCCATCCCAACAGCATCTCTGCTCAAGCGCCAAAACGCAAACAAGCTCCGACCTTTTAAACCCGAGTGTTTTTAGGAAAGAATTGAAAACTTTTCCCCAAAAACACCTTCTGCCAAGTAGTTCCAAAAATTTTTTAAAAAAAAATACTCGCTTCCAGAAAATCTGCTACCTTTGATATGTTCAAACATAGATCATGAAACTTAACATTGAACAGGACAGTAACAAGCCGCTCCATCAAAGGGTGGAGAAGATGCTGCGAGAGTTAATTGAGCAACCTGGCTACCGCAACGGCGAGTTTTTGCCCAAAGAAGTGGACATCGCCGAGCAGCTTGGTGTAGCTCGCAACACCGTGCGCCACGCTATCAGCAAACTGGTCAACGAAGGGCTTTTGGTGCGCCGCAAAGGCGTGGGCACCAAAGTAGTTCCCCGGCGCATTTCAACCCGCCTGGACAGCTGGTGGAGCTTCACCAGGGAGATGAAAGCCAGGGGGCTGAAGGTGGTGAATTACGATTTGCAGGTGGCATTTCAGCCTGCTGACGAAGAAATAGCTACAGCACTGAATATCAAGAACGGCGCAAAGGTACTGTGCCTGGCCAGGCTGAGAGGTACAGCGGACAGCCCCAGCCTGCTGTCCATTTCATGGTTCCATCCTCGCTTGAAAATGAGCGGCCGTGAAAATTTCAAGCGGCCGCTCTACCAGATGCTCGAAGAGACACTGGGCGTGATCCTGTCTTTGTCCCGGGAAGAAATCAGTGCCATCAGCGCCGAAGAGTCGCTGGCTGTGAAATTTGGCATCCCTGCTGGGTCGCCGCTGCTGTTTCGCAAGCGCCTCGTGAGCGATACCGACGGGCGGGTGATAGAATACAATAAGGTATATTACAAAGGCGACGGGTTCAGCTATTCAATTGACATTCATCGCCGGTGAGTTGCCGCATCGGGAATTTAAACGGAAAAAACATGAAACATCATTTACTCATCCTGCTGTTGCTGGGTATTGGCTTCAGTCTTAATGCACAGAAAATCACCGGTAAAGTCACGGCTGCAGAAGACAACCTGCCTCTGCCGGGCGTCAACATCATCATTAAAAACACTGCAGACGGAACTATCACCGATGTGGACGGCAACTACGAAATCCTGGCAGGCAGAGGGGCTACCCTCGTCTTTTCCTACATCGGCTATGAGCCAAAAGAAATCGTAGTTGGCGAGGAAACAGTTATCAACGTGGTGCTTTCTGCTACCTCTGCGATGCTGAAAGATATCGTCGTAGTAGCTTACGGCACGGTAAAAAAGAGCGACCTCACCGGCTCCGTTTCTTCCGTTTCAGGTGAAGACTTGAACCGCATCGCTCCGGTCTCCCTCGACCAGGCATTGCAAGGCCGGGCGGCAGGCGTCCAGGTCACGCAGGTGAGCGGGCGGCCGGGTGGCGAAACCTCCATCCGAATCCGGGGTAGTAGCTCGATCAATGCAGGAAATGAGCCGCTCTACGTAGTGGATGGCATGCTCATCACCAGCGACAACGACCAGACCAATGCCGGTGGCATCTCGGGCAGCAGCCTCAACGGCTTGTCTTCTATCAGCCCCGGTGACATTGAGCGAATTGAAATCCTCAAAGACGCCTCCGCAACTGCCATGTACGGCTCCCGCGGCGCCAACGGCGTGGTGCTCATCACAACCAAGCGCGGCAAAGCCGGAAAACCATCCCTGAATTTCGACACCTATTTTGGCATGCAGGAAGTCACCCGGACGCTGAGTATGCTCAACGGCGTCGAATTCGCTAACTACATGAACGAGTACAGCCTGGAATCCGGCCTGCCGCTCGACGCTCGCTACCTGATTCCTGAGAAATACCAAAAATACACCGACTGGCAAAAAGCCATTTTCAGAAGAGCACCCATGCAGAGCTACCAGCTCAGTACGCTCGGTGGTAGTGAAAACTCGCAGTACGCCATCAGTGCAGGGTATTACAAGCAAGAAGGCATCATTCTGAACTCCGACTTCGAGCGCTTCAACCTGCGCACCAACCTCGACCAGAAAATCAGCAATCGGCTCAAAACCGGCGCCAGCATCGGTGTCAGTTACATCACCTCCCAGGGCGTGCTGACGGGTGCTCAAAGTCCCGGAACAGGCGTGCTGCTGCCGGGAGCCACTATCTCGGCACTGCTCTTCCCCCCTACCCTGCCGGTACTGGATCCCTCCAGGCCTGGCGGATACACTTTTGAGGATGATCGGGGCCGCAACATCGGCAACCCCGTGGCCGACGCAAGAGAAACAGACAACATTTCCAACAACTTCAGAATCATCGCCAGCACGTACGGCGAGCTGAAACTGGCTCAAGGGCTGCAACTAAAAGCCAGCCTCGGCATTGACGGCTACTCCGTCAAGGAAAACCGATTCGTCCCCAACTTTTTAAAAAGAACAGAGCCTAATCATGGCGACGCCGTAGTGGCTACCGTGAGCGGCTATACCTGGCTCAACGAATATACCCTCAATTATGATCACCTCTTCGGCACCCGCCATGCCTTGAATGCTCTGGTTGGTACCACCTACCAAGGGTTTCGATCTGAACGGCTTTTTGCCTTTTCACTCGACTTCCCCGACAACCGCACCGGCTGGCACAACCTCAGCAGTGCACTCAATCCACAACCCGCTTCAACGAGTGAGCTGGAATGGGGCATCATTTCTTACCTGGGAAGGCTGAACTACACCTTTGACAACAAACTCCTGCTGACGCTGACAGGCAGGGTGGATGGCTCCTCCAAATTCGGAGTCAACAGCAAATACGGCTTTTTCCCATCAGGCTCTATCGCCTGGAAAATGCACGAAGAAGATTTTATCAAAAACCTTGGCTTGTTTTACAGCCTGAAAACACGCCTGAGCTACGGCGTCATTGGCAACCAGGAAATCCCACCCTATGCCTCACTTGCAACAGTCGGCCCCGTGGGGCAGGGCGTTTTTAACAACACAGAACCCTACATCGGGCAGGAGCCGCTGCGCTATCCCTACCCCGACCTGCGCTGGGAGCGCACCCGCCAACTCGACTTCGGAATAGATGCCGAGTTCTTAAACGGCAGAATTGGCGCCACCTTCGACCTCTACCAAAAAAATACCACCGACCTGCTCCTGTTTACGCCCATTCCCACTACCACGGGCTTCAGTGGTTATCTCTCCAACATCGGTGGCCTACGCAACCAAGGCTTGGAGGCAGCCCTCATTTCCCACAACTTCACCGGCGATTTCTCCTGGCAAACCGACCTGAACTTTTCTGCCAACCGAAACGAAATCACCGCCCTGACCGGCAACACCGACATCTTCGTAGGGGGCGTCCTACAGGTTCCCTCAGGCTGGAGCATCCTGCGAGTCGGCCAGCCCATTGGCACCTTCTTCGGCTATATTTCAGACGGCATTTTCCAAACGGATGACGAAGCAGCCAGCAGCCCCCACCTCAAAGCACAAACACCGAAAGCCGGCGACCGAAAGTACAAAGACATCAACGGGCGGGATGCACAAGGCCACCTTACTGGAGCACCTGACGGCGTGATTGACGAAGCCGACCGCAGCATCATCGGCCATGCAAACCCAGATTTCACCTGGGGGTTGACCAACACCTTCTCATGGAAAAATTTCGACCTGTCTATTTTCGTGCAGGGCGTCCAGGGCAATGACATTGTAAATGCCTATCTCTTTGAAATCGGCTCCCTCAATGCTGAAACCAACGTACTCAGGGAGTTCTATGAAAACCGATGGACAGCGCAGAACCCCAACAACGAGTATCCCAAAATCAACCCCGCAGAGCGCAATATCTTTAGCGATGCCCAGGTAGAAGATGGCTCGTTTATCCGCATTAAAAACATCACCTTCGGCTATTCGCTGCCCGCTCCACTATTGCAACGGGCAAAAATGAGCAAGGCACGAATCTACATCAGCGGCAACAACCTGTTCACTTTTACAAAATACAGAGGCTACGACCCCGAAGTGAATGCCTTTGGACAAAACAACCTGTTGCAGGGAATTGACTACGGCGGCTACCCGCTGGCGAGAACCCTTCTCGCAGGTATCCAGATTGGCTTTTGAGGTACTGAGTTTTGACCCGAAAAAAGCGGCCTTTTTCAGTCTTTTATAAAATCTTCCTCCCGGCTATCAAAAAAAGAAAGATGAAAAAATATATCCAACTTTCCCTCATCCTTTCGCTACTGACAATCGGCGTATTCGCCTGCAAAGGCCTTTTGGATGAAAACCCTAAGGACCAAGTCTTCGTGGACAACTTCTTCCAGACGGAAAACGACGCCATCGCCGCGGTAAATTCTATTTACAGCATTTTGAACTCAACCAGCACCCCACCGACGTTTGGAGGCATGTACCACAGCAGCTACTGGGTAGTGGCCGGCTTGGCTTCCGATGAGATGGAAAACCGGCTGCCGGGCGCTCCAGACCTCGATCAGCTGGAAGTCTTTGCCCATACGCCTGTCAACTCAACAGTTTATGACATTTGGCAAAACGGCTACAAAGCCATCAGCAATGCCAACTTTGCCATTGGAGGCATCCCTGCGGTAAAGATGAACGAAGCACTCAGAAACCGCCTGCTCGGCGAGGCACATTTCCTGCGAGGGATGCTTTATTTTGACCTGGTGCGCCTATTTGGCGACATCCCGCTGCTACTTCGGCTGGGGGGCAGCATCACTCCTCCCCGCAATCCAAAATCGGAAGTGTATGCGCAGATCATCAGCGACCTGGAGTTTGCGCAGCAAAACCTACCGGCGAGTTATCCGGCAGGCAACGGCCTGGGGCGGGCAACCTCTGGCGCTGCCACCGGCTTGTTAGCCAAGGTTTACCTCACCCTGGGCGAGTGGAAAAAATGTGTAACCCAGTGCGAAGCCGTCATTAACTCGGGCAATTACGGCCTCTACGACGACTTCGCAGAGGCGTTCCGCCTGCCCAACGAAAACGGTAAGGAAACGCTCTTCAGCGTCGGCTTCGGAACAGCGGGAAACAGCATCTCTTTCTGGGAAGTAGGACAATTTAATGTGCGCCTGTTGCCCAAAGAGCTGTCGGGTGCCATTCCGGGCGTGAATGCCCAGGGCTGGCAGGTGCCCACACAAGCACTCTACGACAGCTTCGACCCGCAGGACCGCCGCCGGGCCGTGACCATGCTCACTACCATTCAAAACGTTGACGGCACAGTCACCACCGTTGAGCCGCATATTCAAAAGTATTGGGACAAAACCTCAGAGCCACTGGCCGGAAACACCGACCACGATTTCCCCTACCTGCGCTACGCCGACGTGTTGCTCATGTATGCAGAGGCTTTGAACGAGCTGAACAACGGCCCAACCGCTGCCGCCTACGATGCCGTCAACCAGGTGCGCAGGCGAGCTCGCTTCGATGGCACCACGGAGCTGCCCATCCTGCCTGACCTGCAGGGCCTTTCGCATCAAAGCTTCAAAGATGCGCTCTTGCAGGAGCGCCGCTGGGAGTTTGTCGCCGAGGGCCAGCGATGGTTCGACCTGGTACGCTTTGGAAAATTGACGGAGCTTGTGCCCCTGTCAAAGCCTGGCGTACAGCCTCAGGCATTTCACAACTTATTTCCGATTCCCCAACTGGAAATTGACCTGAACCAAAATCTGTTGCCCCAAAATCCAGGGTATTAAATCCAAATTATGTCAGTTATTGCCATAGACCTGGGGGGAACAAACATCAAATTCGGCATTTCCGAAAACGGCCGCCTGCTCGCTACGGCCCATGTAAGGGTGCCTTCCAGCGAGCGCTTTGCCTCCGTGCTGCCCCTCATCGAAACACAGGTGGACGAGCTGATGGCCAGGACCGGCTGTTCTGAGATTGAAGGCATCGGCATGGCCTTCCCGACTATCGTGGACAGCGACCGGATGCGCCTGCTCTACAAATACGTGAAGTACCAGGACGCCAACGAACTTGACCTCGCAGCCTGGGCCAGGGAAAAATGGAACGCCCCGCTGGCCATGGAAAACGACGCCCGGGCAGCACTCGTAGGCGAATGGCAGCACGGCGCAGGCCAGGGTGCACGCCACCTCGTGATGGTCACCCTCGGCACTGGTGTAGGTTCGGCAGCCTTGGTGAATGGTCAATTGCTCAAGGGCAGCCACTTCCTGGCGGGTAACCTCGGCGGGCATCAAATCATTCGCTATAACGGCAATGCCTGCAATTGCGGCAACACTGGCTGCTTAGAAAGCGAAGCCTCATCCTGGGCGCTGCCGGCTGTTTTAAAAGGAGATGCCCGCTACCCAGACAGCCCCTTTGCCCGAGGCGAAAAGCACGACTACCAGGCCGTGTTCCGCCTGGCTGCTACCGGCGAGCCGCTCGCCCTGTGGGCACGGGAGCACAGCCTGGAAGCCTGGGCTGCAGGCATCCTCAACCTCGTCTATGCCTACGACCCCGAGCGGGTAGTCATCGGCGGCGGCGTGATGAACAGCGCAGACCTGATTCTGCCTTTTATCCAAAACAAAATCAACAGCGCAGCCTGGCTCCCGCCGGATGCCCTGAAAGTCGTCGCAGCGCAGGAGCCTGACTGGGCCGGAGTGTTGGGAATGGCTTTCCTGGCCTCCCCTGAGCTGCGACGCCAAGCCCAAAGTTACGGCTCGTCCTGACCTGCGTAGGCGCTTCCGAAAACCAAAAAATAATGCATTTTTTGCTCCCACCTCAAAACGGAGGAGGTAAACAATAACTCGTAAAAGCAAGAATATTGAAATCCAATTACGACAAATTTCCAAACGTCAAAGTTTCCGGCTTAGAAGGCGACTGCTGGTCGGGCTGGCCGGATATCTTTGAAAAAATAAGACTGGAAGGCTCCCGGCGACGCAAGGCAACCAACCTTATCGCCCTGGAAACATACCCCGGCACCAACGACGCCGAAATCCTGAACGCCATAAAACAACACCTTCGCCCCGATGGAATCTTCGAGGTGAAAAATGCTTACCTGACTGAAGCAGAAATTGACCGCCTCACTTTTCCCGACGTCACCAATGACCGTATTTTTGGCTACGTGACACGCCTGCGCATCGGCAATTTTTTTGATGAAAAAAAGCTGGCAGCCATGCGGCAACAACTCTATTTGGCTCCCGGCCTGTTTGTGGTTTACGGAACGGGAGCAGCCTGGGTGGCAGAGGAGCCAGATTTGCTCGTGTACGCCGACATGGCAAGGTGGGAACTGGAGCTGAGAATGCGGCGCAACGAAGTTGCCAACCTCGGCGTATCTAATTTTGAGCTGGAATTTTTCAGAAAATACAAACGGGCTTTCTACGTGGACTGGCGGGTCGCTGACCACCTGAAGCGCCAGTTGATGGAACAATGGGATTTTGTGCTGGACACCAATGTGCCCAACCGGCCTCAAATGGCCAGTGGCTCTGCTGTACGCGCCGCCCTGCGGCAAACAGTGCAGCAACCGTTCCGCGTCGTGCCTTTTTTTGACCCCGGCCCCTGGGGTGGGCAGTGGATGAAGGAAATTTGTGACCTCGACCGCACTTCTCCCAACTTCGCATGGTGCTTCGATTGTGTGCCCGAAGAAAACAGTCTGCATTTTGATTTTGGTAAAATGACGATGGAGCTTCCCTCGATCAACCTCGTCTATTACCTGCCCAAACTGCTGTTGGGTGAAAAAGTCTTCGCCCGCTTTGGGGCCGAGTTTCCTATTCGATTTGACTTCCTCGACACGATGGGCGGTGGCAACCTCAGCTTGCAGGTACACCCGTTGATAGGTTACATCCGGGAGCATTTCGGCATGACCATCACCCAGGAAGAAAGCTACTACCTGCTTGACGCCGGCGACGAAGCCATCGTTTACTTAGGCCTGAAAGAAGACGTGCAGCCCGAGGTCATGATCGCTGAGCTGGAAGCAGCACAGACCTCTGGTACCTTCGATGCCGAAAAACACGTGCAAACCTGGCCTGTAGAAAAACACGACCACCTGCTGATACCACCCGGCACGGTTCATTGCTCCGCTGCCAACTGCATGGTGCTGGAAATCAGTGCTACACCCTACCTCTTTACTTTCAAGCTTTGGGACTGGGGACGCCTTGGCCTCGACGGGCTACCCCGCCCTATTAACATTGAGCATGGCAAAGCGAACATCCAATGGGACAAGACAACTAGCTGGGTGCGGGAGAATCTGATCAACCGCTTTGAAAAAATTGCCGAAGGTGAAGGCTGGACTGAAGAGCGCACAGGCCTGCACGAAACCGAATTTATAGAAACCCGGCGACATTGGTTTACCAGCACCGTTCCCCATCACACACAGGGCAACCTCAACGTGCTGAATCTCGTCGAGGGCCGAGAGGCCGTGGTAGAAAGTCCCACGGGAGCTTTTGAACCATTCGTGGTACACTACGCTGAAACCTTTATCCTCCCGGCAGCAGTTGGTGCCTACACTATCCGGCCCCACGGCGAGGGCGAAGGCAGTCGCTGCGCAACGATAAAGGCTTTTGTCCGCTGCTGACAACACCATCAGCCGAGCTTTAGAGCTTGTTTGTGTTTTGGTGCTTGAGCCGAGATGCTGTTTGAAGTTGCACAGCAGCGTTACGAATTTGAAAAAGAGGAAAGCAGGACGAAAAAAAGGGCCGTTTTTGACCAAGTGACCAAATCACAAACAAGCTCTAAGAAAAAAAATACACCAAAGATGAAAAAAAACGACACTATCAACATGCGCATCGTTTACCTGCTCACGGCAGTAGCAGCGCTGGGCGGTTTATTGTTTGGCTACGACACGGCGGTCATTTCGGGTGCTATTGGTTTTTTAGAAACCAAATTTGGGCTGACTGCTGCCATGAAGGGTTGGGCAGCATCCAGCGCCATCATCGGCTGCATCTTCGGCGCAATGAGTGCGGGCTGGGTGAGCGACCGCTTTGGCAGAAAGAAGGCCCTGATCGTGACCGCCGTCCTGTTCAGCATCTCTGCCATTGGCTCAGCGCTGCCACAAAACCTGACGCAGTTTGCCCTTTTTCGCTTCGTCGGCGGGCTGGGTATCGGCGGGGCATCAATGGTGTCGCCCCTGTACATCACCGAGCTGGCACCTGCTCAAATCCGGGGGCGGTTGGTTTCCTACTACCAATTGGCCATCGTCATCGGCATACTGGTCATATTTTTTGTAAACACGCTGATTCAGGGCATGGGCGATGAAGCCTGGAACGTCGAATATGGCTGGCGCTACATGATGGCTTCGGGTCTGGTGCCGGCGGTTTTATTCATGGTTGCTTTATTTTTTGTGCCCGAAAGTCCCCGTTGGCTGGTAAAAGAAGGCCGGGAGGAAGAGGCTCTGCGCATATTTTCCAGCATCAATAGCGAAGCCAAAGCCACCGAAATTCTGGAAGAGGTAAAACCCATGCTGCACGAAGTGCAGGGCACCCTGGGCGAGCTGTTCAGAGGCCGATTCCGCAAGGCGATTCTAGTCGGCATCGTGCTGGCTGTCTTTTCACAGGTGCAGGGCATCAATGCCATTATGTATTACGCACCGGAGATTTTTAAAGCCGTCGGTGCAGGCACCAGTGCTGCCTTCCAGCAAACGGTCATCGTCGGCATCGTGAATGTGGTGTTCACCTTTGCTGCCATTGGCTTCGTGGATAGAGCAGGCCGCAAAAAGCTGCTGCTGTGGGGAGGCGTAGGCATGTGTCTGAGTCTGCTGCTGCTGGGTTGGGCCTTTCAAAGCGGTTGGTCAAGCTACGGCCTCCTGATTTTTATCCTGCTGTATATCGCCTGCTTTGCCGCTTCTTACGGCCCGGTGACCTGGGTGGTAATCTCCGAAATTTTCCCCATCAAAATGCGGGGTGTAGCCATGTCGGTCGCCACGTTTGCACTCTGGGTAGCGGTGTATCTGGTAACGCAAAGTTTCCCCATTCTGCTTGAATTCGCCGGCCCGGCGAATACTTTCTGGATTTACTGCGCAATGTCGCTGCTGGCCTTCTTCTTCGTCTGGTTGCAGGTGCCCGAGACCAAAGAGAAGACGCTGGAGGAGATTGAGCAGGCGTGGTGATGCGTTGCAGGCATTGCGCCAAGGGCTTGCGGTTTGCCACCCGTTGATTTGACAAACCATTCATTTCAAGAACATGAAAAAACGCACATTCCTCCTTCCTATGTTGCTGGCTGCCCTGGTGGGCACAGCACAAACAAACAAGCAGCCCGTGGATTACGTGGACTGCATGGTTGGTACGCACAACAGCCGGTGGATGCAGTTCCCTGGTGCTTCCATGCCCTTCGGAATGGTAAAACTCAGCCCCGACAACCAGCGTCAAGGCTGGAAAGCAGGCTACGAATACACCATTGACAACATCACCGGATTCAGCCATATCCACTCCTGGACGATGGACGGCCTGCTGATGATGCCAACGCTTGGCCCTCTGCAGGTCGAGCCTGGAAAAGAAAATGACCCCAACGGCGGCTATCGTTCCCGAATCCGACACGATACAGAGGTGGCAACACCCGGCTACTACGCCGTCTTCCTGGAGGATACAAAAATTAAGGCGGAAATGACGGCGACAACCCGGGCGGGTTTTCAGCGCTACACTTTCCCCAAATCAGACAGCGCCCGGGTGATTATTGACTTGCAAATCGAATCAGAGTACGGCACAGAGCTTTACGATGCCCACATCACTAAGGTCAGCGATATGGAAATAGAGGGTTACACCTTGCAGCAAAGTCTGCGGGGTGCTGGCTGGAACGAGTACAAACTGTACTTTGTCATTCGCTTCAACAAGCCATTTTACAACATGGGCGGCTGGACCAGAGACGGAATCCAATACAACACGACTCAACTTCACAGCGGCTGGGACCACACGGACTTCGGCGCCTTTGTCCATTTCAAAACTGCGGAAAACGAGCAATTGCTGGTGCAAACAGGCCTGTCTTTCGTAAGCCTCGAACAAGCCAGGCTCAACCTCGACACGGAAATCGCAAAACCCTTCGGCTGGGACTTCGACGCCGTCCACCAACAAGGGCGGAAAATTTGGAACGACCTGCTCAGCCTCGTCGAAGTGACGGGAAAAGACGAGCTGGACAAGATGAAATTTTATACCAATCTCTATCGGGTGTACGTCGGGCGAACAATTTACAGCGACGTGAACGGAAAGTACGTGGACATGTTTGAAAAAGTGCAGCAACTGAAAAATCCCGAGCTGCCCATGTACGGCGGCGATGCCTTCTGGAATACCTTCTGGAACCTGAACCAGGTATGGACCCTCGTCACACCCGACCTTGCCGACAAGTGGGTGGCTTCCCTGTTAGAATTTTACGACAAGGGCGGCTGGACCTGTAAAGGCCCCGAGGGGCTGGAGTATTCGGGCATCATGGTTGCCTCCCACGAAATCGAGCTGATCGTCAGCGCTTTCCAAAAGGGCATCCATCGGTATTACGACCCCCAACACGCCTACGAAGCCATCCGGCACACTCAAATGGAGCAGGGCATTGCACATCCTGGCGGTGGCTGGGCAGGCAATCGCTGGCTGGCAGAATACTTGAAATTCGGCTATGTGCCTCACGATTACGGTCCCGTTTCCAACACCCTGGAATACGCCTTTGACGACTGGGCCGTGAGCCAGATGGCCAGACGCCTGGGCAAAATGGACGATTACTGGTACTTCAGGCATCGTGCCAACAACTACAAAAACATCTGGGATGCCAGCGTCGGCTACATGAATCTGCGGCTGGCCAACGGCAATTTTGTAAAGCCTTTTGAGCCTTATTGCTGCTCCACCTTCTTGGGGCAAGGCTGGGTGGAAGGCAACGCCTGGCAATACAGCTGGTTTGTGCCGCACGACTTGCAAGGCTTGATTGACCTCATGGGCAAGGATGAATTCAACCGCCGCCTGGAAGAGGGCTTCGTCACCTCCCGCAAGTGGAAATTCAACTCCGAATACACCGACGAAAACAGCTTGGCAGCGATGGGCGTGCTGCCCATCAACCACGGCAACCAGCCCAACATGCAGGCAGCTTACCTCTTCAACTACGCAGGCAAACCCTGGCTCACTCAAAAATGGGCCAGAGAAATCATGGATATCTACTACGGAACCAACCCCATGGACGGCTGGCCCGGCGATGAAGACCAGGGCCAAATGGGAGGCTGGTACGTCATGAGTGCAATGGGGCTGTTCCAGATGCGCGGGGGCTGCGCCGTGCATCCCGTTTATGAAATTGGCAGCCCCATCTTTGACAAAGCGACTATCCACCTCGACCCAGCTTATTACCCAGGGGGCACTTTCACCGTCGAAGCACTCAACAATTCCAAAGAAAATAAGTACGTGCAATCTGCTACACTCAACGGAAAACCCCTGACTAAGCCCTGGTTTTATCACAGTGAGCTGGTGAAGGGTGGCAAACTCGTGCTGGTGATGGGGCCTGCAATTAACGAAAACTGGGGCAGCAAACCCGGTGATGCGCCGCCTTCCATGTCAACAGAAGAGTAATACGGGTGTATTCAATAGGCTGATTTTTGTAAATGCTTAACTGGCGAACATATCTTCTTCTCGCTTGCCTTTTTGGGGGTTGCAAAAAGGCCGCCCCGCCTTTGTTCCAACTGCTGCCCCCAGCACACACCGGGATTGACTTTGCCAACCACCTCAGCGAAGGCGACAGCCTCAACATCCTCAACTACATCTATTACTACAACGGCGGCGGAGTAGGCATTGCCGATTTCAACGGCGACGGGCTGGAAGACCTCTTTTTTACGGGAAATGAAGTGTCGTGCAGGCTTTACCTGAACAAGGGAAACCTCCAGTTTGAAGACGTGACCGCTGCTGCCGGTCTGACGACTACTGCCTGGTGCACTGGTGTCGCTATCGCCGACATCAACGCCGACGGCCTGCCCGACCTCTTCGTCTGCACCGCCGGATATCCCGGTGACAGCCTTCGAAAAGACCTGCTGTTCATCAATGAAGGGCCGGCTTCCGAGTCGCCTCAGAGTCACGCTGCAGGGGGGCTTACCATCCCCCGGTTCAAAGAAGCTGCTGCCGAATACGGCCTCACAAGTACTGCTTACACAACCCACGCCGCTTTCTTCGACTACGACGGCGACGGTGACCTCGACCTCTACCTGCTCAATCACGACAACAAACGGGAAACCCTGAACACCCCTCTACCCAAAAAACTCAACGGAGAAGGAGACAACAACGACCAGCTTTTTCGCAACGAAGGCGGAAATTTCTTCACAAACGTCACCCAGGAAGCGGGTATCCTGGCAGAGGGCTATGGCCTGGGCATCGCAGTGAGCGACTTCAACGGAGATGGAAAACCTGATGTTTACATTTCCAATGACTTCATTTCCAACGACTTGCTTTATATAAACGAAAAGCAGGGGCACTTCACAAACCAGATACCTGATTACCTGCGCCACCAGACCTACAACAGCATGGGCTGCGACGTGGCCGACTTCAACAACGACGCCCTGCCCGACATCGTGACCGTGGACATGCTGCCCGAAACCGATGCCGGAAGAAAAATGATGGCAGGCGCCATGACCTGGGATAAATGGCAGCTCATTGAGCGGGCAGGTTACGAACCCCAGTACATGCGCAACACCCTACAACTCGCCAGGCTCCGGCAGCCGCTTAAGTTCTCCGAAATCGGACAGCTCGCCGGCATACAGGCCACCGACTGGAGCTGGGCACCCCTCTTTGCCGACTTCGACAACGACGGCTGGAAAGACCTCTTCATCAGCAACGGCTACCTTCGAGACATCACCGACCGCGATTTTATTGACTACTCCAACCACCTCTCCATGTTCAAAAGCCAGGAGCAGGCAGACCGGGATCTGCTGCCCCAAATCCGGCAGTTGAAGGGAAAAGTATGGCCCAACCGCATTTTCCAAAACAAAGGCCATTTGAAATTCCTCCCCCAAAACGAAGCATGGGGTCTCTCCCACCCTTCCTGCTCTAACGGCGCTGTGTTCGCCGACCTGGACAACGACGGCGACTTAGACCTGGTGATAAATAACTTGAACGAACCGGCTTTTATCTATGAAAATAAAGCAGATAGATTATTGAAGCACAATTACTTACAGGTAAAACTGGAAGGTTGGCCGGCCAATTCGCAGGGAATCGGCGCCGCCCTAACCATTTGGGTAGGGGGGCAAAAGCAGTACCTGGAGCAGTATCTCTCCAGAGGGTTTATGTCTTCTGTAACGAGTCGCCTGCACTTCGGACTGGGAGCAGCAGCCCTGGTTGACAGCCTGGAAATTCGCTGGCCCGACGGTGCAAGGCAAATGCTTTTTGGTGTGCCCGCTAACCAGACTTTTACCTTAAAACACGTGGATGCTAAGCCCTCAGCGCCGGTTACTCCTTCGGAGGAGCCGACTCCCCTGGCTGAAGTGACGAGCCAGTACGGCTTGGCCTTCAAACACCGGGAATCGCCCTACAACGACTTCAGATACCAGCGTCTGCTGCCCCATGGCTTTTCAGAAAACGGACCCCCGCTTGCCATCGGCGACCTCAACGGCGACGGCCTGGACGACTGCTACGCAGGCGGCGGCAGCATGCAGACAGGGCGCTTGTTTTTCCAAAAACCAGACGGCCATTTCACCCAAACAGAACTGGAAAAAAGCGATAGAGCCTCCAATGTCGCTGCACTCATCTTCGATGCAAATGGCGACAACTTCGAGGATCTGCTGCTCACTTACCGGAACAACGAGTCGGATGCGGGCCACCTGCTGCCGCTGTGCCGACTTTACCTGAATGACGGCAAGGGGAATTTCACCTGGGCAAAAGAGGCCCTGCCTGCCATCTATTCACCCCTCAACTGCATCGCTGCTGCCGACTTCGACGGCGACGGCGACTCGGATTTGTTCCTCGGGGGGGATGCCTGCACGGCCAACTACCCCTTCCCCTGCCGCAGTTACCTGCTGCGAAACGACGGAGGACGATTCACTGACTTGACAGAGGCCTCGCCTGCTCTGCTCCACCCCGGCATCGTCAGGGCTGCACAATGGGCAGACCTGGACGGCGACGGCAGGCCCGAGCTGGTGGTCGCAGGAGAATGGATGCCTCTATCCGTTTACAAGAATATCGGGGGCACCATGAAAGACCACACCATAGAGTTGGGGCTGGGCGGCACAGCCGGCTGGTGGAGTGCTCTGGCATTGCACGACCTGGACAGCGATGGTGACCTGGATATCGTCGCCGGCAATCATGGTCTCAACTCCCGCTTTGCAATTTCCGAAGTAAAATACCTGAGCATTTACGCGGCCGACTTCGACCAGAACGGCAGCGCAGAAGGTGTGCTTTGCCGTTTTATCGAAGGAAAAGAAAAACCCATACACCAGCGGGACAAGATGATCGCCCAAATCAGCGAATTGAAAAAGAAATTCCTCCGATATGCGCCGTATTCAACCGCTGCTATCGAAGATATTTTTGAAAAGCCTGTACTGGCAGCAGCCTACCGCCGGGAATGCCGCCACCTGGAAAGCGCCGTCTTCATCAATGAAGGAGCCAGGGGCTTTGCGATGAAAACATTGCCCCTTGAGGCGCAGTTCGCACCAGTCCATGCCCTGCTCTGTGCTGACTTTGACGGCGATGACAGGCCGGATATTCTTCTGGCAGGCAACACCTTCAACTTCGACGTGACCACAGGCAGGCTCGATGCTTCCAATGGCTTGATGCTCAAGGGCGATGGCAGAGGCAACTTCGCTGCTCTGCCCCCAGCCAAAAGCGGGTTTTACGTGGAAGGCGTGGCTATGGACATGGCTTTCTTGCAGCGAAAATCCAACAATCCCCTGCTCCTCATCGGCGTGAACAACGGAGAGTTAAAGTCATTCGAGTGGCAAAAACCAACCAAAAATTAAAATGGAATTACTGCAACTACTCAGAAGGTGGTGGAAAGAGGAGGCGCAAAAGAGCCGTTTTGAGTAAGGTAACTCCCCCGAGCAAGTACTGAACAACTTCAACAACCCAAATTCGAATCAATCTTCAAAAATCATTCACCATTAAAATTTTCAAAAATGAATTACACAAAGTTTCTTAGTTTTCTCTTGCCAGGTCTGTTGCTTGGCGCCCTGCTCACGGTTAGTTCCTGTAAAAAGGACGAGACCAAGCCAGCACCCACGATCACTCTTTCTGCCAGCGATTTCACCGGCAAAATAGGTGAAAGCGCCTCCGTAACAGCTACCGTAGTGGCTCCCGCAGGTCTGAAAGAACTCCGCATCACCAAGTACCTCGGAACGACCATAGATGCTTCCTACGGAACTAACGGCACGCAAACCGTAACGCTCGAATCTCACACGGAAACTTACGTCTTGAACGAAGAAGGGCTTACAACTCCCGTCCGCTTCAACTTCGCAGCCGAAGATGAAAAAGGCCAGATCAGCACTGCCGATTTTATTGTCACCACCCAGCCCAGCGTTCGCTATCTGCTCACCCATTTCAACTGGCAATGGAAGTCCAAGATAGGCAAAGCTACCAGCACAGAGCCTTCAGAATCTGAGCAGATTCTGGACTGCGAAAAGGATAACGTTTACACTTTCAACGAAGATGGAAGCTATTCCATTGACTTTGGCGCCCTGACCGGCTCAGGGGGAGGTACCTGCGACTTCGATCCCCTGACGGTCACCAATACCTGGGAGCTGAACAGCGACGAAACGCAACTGACTATTACGGCTTCCAATATTTTCGACCCAACGCCGGTTCCACAGGTTTACACCATTGTCTCGGCAGACAACACTTCCATCAAATCAACTTCTACCATTGATTTAACAGCTTTCCCCGATGGTATCATTTACGATTGGAAATTCGAGTGGGCGGCAAAGCCGAAGTAAGCAGTAAGCGCTCGTTCAGTGCTTTATTTTCCATGAGGTTTGCAGGCTTAGCTGCCTGCAAACCTCATTTGTAACTACTCAGGAGCGTGAGGCTGTATCAAAAGGTCAGTAGTAGCTGTGGCAGCCAAATCAAAACGGGTTCTCAGAGAGAGCGGAGTCTTTTTGTCACTGTAGGCGAGGGTTTAACTTATGAGACAGGCTCTCTGCAAAGTAGTTGCCCTCCTCTTTTGACGCCAGAGCAAAAGGTCATTTCCACTTCAGGCGGATGAAGCGCGGGCGGTAAATAAAAGCATTGCGCTGGATGTCGTTCCAGAAATCCAGTGTGATGGTATTGTAGCTGATGAGCAACTCCCCTTTTGCCGAGAGGTTGGGATGGGCTTTGGCGTTGTAGCAAAGCAAACCTTCATCGGCCTCGGGCGTCTGCCAGATTTCTTCTATTTCACCAAAAGGCCCAACCGGACTATCGCCGATTCGCATCCCGACTTTGTCCGATAGCCCCATCACCTGGAAGATGAGCGCAAAGCGGCCATTGGGCAATGGCGTGACGCTAAGCTCGTTTGAAACGGCGGAGGTGATGGCTGCAAGCTGCTGAATATCAGGTGTCCATGATTTTCCGTTCCAATACCTCCACTTTGAAAAATCTTCAAAATGCCGGGGTTTCACCCGGGCTGCCACCAGGTTTTTGTCAGGGCCAACGCAGGCATAAACATAGACAAAACCATCGGGGTGTGGCGCTCCTGCCCATTTGGTATTGACCAAAACAGCTGCTCCGAAATTGTCCTCTCCCAAGCCGGGCAGGTTGATGTGCAGGGGCGTTTTAATCTGGCGCTGCTGCTCAAAAGGAGGCCTGCTCCCTTCGGGTAGAGCAATTAGCGACACATCGGGAAGGACAAAGTCAAACACATTTTCTCCTGTGACTTCGACGTGGTAGGCAAAGAAATACAGGGTGTTGTTGTGCTCTCGGTTTACGAAGCCGTCGCCGAGCCAGAAGTGCTGTTTCCTGCCTCCCGTGTTTTGCGGCACAAAGAAAGACTGAGGCTGGTCGTCCTTTCCTTTTTTATAAAAAAATTGAATGTCAGAAGGCAGAGTTGAGTGACTGCTGAGGAAGGCAACGGTGTTGTTGACCATCGTGTTTCCGGGTTTGGGCTTGCCATTTTCCACCTCGCCGATGTAAGTATCACTGAACAGCAACAGGGTTTCCTGGATCCCCTCGTTGCCAGCCTTGTCCACCCCGTTGAGCGGAATGGAAAAAATACCGTCTGCACCAAACCAGCCCGAAGTGCGGTGGAATAATGCCGTCCATTCCGGTGCCGCCTCCACAGTGTATTGCAGTTTTTTGGAAGGACGCAAGGTCTTTTTTACGCTGCATGATGCCAGCAAAAAGCAGGAAAAAAGCAAAAACAGGTATCTCATCAGAAGTATAGATTTTTGTTTCCGGTAAAAAATTGACCAGTCATGGGCCTTTTATTTTGTCAAAATCACAGAGTCGGCCCTCCACTCAGTCCCAGCCTTTCACCCGCACGAAGTAGGGCCGGTAATTGTCGGCATTGCTGAACAAATCCAGGAAATTCTCGCTGTTGACGTTGTACGAAACCAGAAGGGAGCCGCCAGGAGAAAACTGCACATGGGCAAAGGCATTGTAGGTAAACAGGTAGGGTTTTTCTGACTGCGGCGTGCAATAGATCAGGCGTTTGTTGGCAAAGCCACTCACCGGATTGTCGGCATCAAAGAGGTAAATCTCGTCTCCCAGGACGTGGTGCTGGGTGAGCAGATAAAAGCGCTCCTGGTGCTCAAAGACGGCAAATTCATCTGAAACATGGGCAAAGTGTCGGGTGCTCTGGGCCGGGTCATCCGACCAGCCCGTACCCGTGAAATACTCCCAGCTATCGTTGAGATCCTTGCCTGCCACCCTTGCGGTGTGCAGGAATTTGGACAAGCCCTGCTTCTCGGAGCCGTACAGGTAGAGATATCCGTCTTTTTCCAGGATGGCGGCTCCGTAGTTGGTAGCCGGGTCTGTAAACTTGCGCTCAATGGAAAGGAGCTGGATGTCAGGTAGGGAAAAGGTAGCCACGTCCACGCTGGCGTAAGCGAAATCCCAAGCACCTCCTCCCGTAGCTTTAAAGCCAAACAGAATCACTTGCAGCGAGTCGTCATGTGCGAAGCCATGCCCCGGCCAGTACCACCAACCCGACTCAGCAGGCTCAACGAAAGCAGTGGCGCCACCCTGCAAGGTCTGTAGCTCATCGCCCTCCTGCAGGACAAAGGCATTGCGCTTCATGCTGGTAGGCGGGCGGCTGCGGTCGGGATTGACAGGGCCGATGAAGCTGTCGCCGAACAGCCACAAGGTGCGCCCATCGGGCAAAGGTACGGAGTATGTTGCATCGCCCCCCGTCCAGCCGTTGTACCGGGTAAACAACGCGTTGAAGTCGGCGGCAATGGAAACCTCGATGGGCGGCTCCCAGCACACCTGCTCTTCCGGTATGGTGGTATCAACAGGCTCCGACCCCGGTAGCTCCGGGTTTTCAGGATACGAGGTAAAATCCTCTGTCTCATCCTCGCAGGCTACGAGGGTGAAAACCGTTGGAAATACAACTAACAAGGTGATTCTCAAGCAGCTTAATCCTGAAACTTTCATCTTCTCAAGCTGGTTTTTTTTTAAAAATGCAAGGTGTCGTTCCGCGATGGATTTCAGGGCAGAACGATGGCAAAGAGCATTTTGCCACTAAGCAACTGTGGTCGGCATAACCCGGAACGCCCACACCCTGCACGCATGCAAGGTAAGAACTTTGTTTAAACATAAAGAAAAAATCACCTGGAATCCTGCATTGATTTTTATCACTAAGTCCTACCTTTGAAACATGATAAAGCTAGGATTAGGCCTCTATAAAAGTCTGCTGAACGACACCAATTTCCGCTTTGCAAGGCAATGTGGGGCGACGCATCTGGTGGTGCAACTGGTGGACTACGTGAAGGGCGGCAGCAATCCGTCTCTCACCCGGAACTACCTCGGCGGCTGGAATGCTACCCAAAACCAGGGCAAATTCTGGGAGTTGGACGACCTGCTTGCCCTGAAAAAGCAAATCGAATCGCATGGGCTGACCTGGGCTGCCATTGAAAACTTCGACCCTGCCCACTGGTACGACGTGTTGCTCGACGGCCCCCAAAAGCACCACCAGATCGAGGATTTAAAGCGCATGCTTCGCAACGTCGGCAAAGCAGGTATCCCCATTCTGGGCTACTACTTCAGCATAGCGGGTGTCTGGGGCTGGACGCCGGAGCCTGCAGGCCGGGGCCATGCTAATTCTGTAGTCTTCGACCAAAGCAAAATTGACCCCCAGACGCCTATCCCCAAAGGCATGGTTTGGAACATGACCTACGACCCCAACGCCGGGCCGGGCCGGGTCATGCCTGTTTCGCATGCGCAGATGTGGGAGCGCCTGCGCTGGTTTCTGGGCGAAATGCTGCCAGTAGCAGAAGAGTGCGGCGTGCGTCTGGTAGCCCACCCCGACGATCCGCCCCTGCCTGTCCTGCGCGACACAGCCAGGTTGTTCCACAGCTTTACGGAGTACGAGCGCCTGCTGTCGCTGTCGGACAGCCCTGCTAACGGCTTTGAGTTTTGCATGGGCACCCTGCAGGAAATGCCCGAAGGCAATCTGTACGACCTGCTCGACCGCCACGCTGCAGCCGGAAATATTGGCTACATCCACTTCAGGAATGTAGTGGGCAAAGTGCCCCGCTATCGGGAGGCCTTCGTGGACGAAGGCGACATTGACATGGTCCGGGCAATGCGTATTTTGAAAAAAAACAACTACGACGGCGTCATTATCCCCGACCACACCCCCGAAATGAGCTGCTCCGCTCCCTGGCATGCAGGCAAAGCTTTTGCACTGGGGTACATGCAGGGAGTGCTGCAGGCAATTTGAAAAAGGTAGCCGAGGCTGTATCAAAAGGTCAATGCCAACGGCAGCCACCCAATAATCTTCCATAGAGGAGTGTTTTATTTACCCTCAAAGGTGGCAATCTGGCTTATGAGTCAGACCCGCTGCTGGAGAAAAAGAGCTTTATCCGGGATTCAAAGAAAAATTTTATGAGCCATTCACCTGTTTTCCCAACGCACAAATGCACCATCTCTGACGACTGGACCTACCGCGGTATGAAAGTCGTCTGGATGGAAAACGACTACCTGCGCATCGGCATTCTCGCTGGCAGAGGCAGCGATATTTTCGAATTTCGCTACAAGCCAAAGGATGTGGATTTCATGCTGCGCCTGGAAAAGGGCATCCTCAATCCCCACCTCGACTTCTCCCAAATGCGGGATACGCCCAACCAGTTTGAAGATTATTACTACGGCGGCTGGCAGGAGATTTTACCCAACAGCCCGGGCTTCTGCTACCGGGGAGCCTCGCTGGGGCAGCATGGCGAAGTTTCTCTCACTCCCTGGAAGTGTGCTATCCTGGAAAACAAGCCTGAAAAAGTAGCGGTCAAGCTCTGGTCTCGCCCGCTGCGTATGCCTGTTTTAATAGAAAAAACACTGAGCCTGCAAGCAGACAAGGCCACTTTGTTCATAGAAGAAAAGCTGACCAACGAATCCCGCACCCCCCTCGATGTTGCCTGGGGGCAGCACATTGCCTTCGGGCTGCCCTTTCTCCGCGAGGGGGCAAAGATTCTCACCAACGCCCGCAGATTTTACGCCGACCCAGCCATGCCAGCCAATCGCCGCTTTCAGCCAGGAATAGAGTGGGATTTCCCTAAAGCTATGGGTATCAATGGCTTGGAGGACGATGCAAGCCTCGTGCCTCCCGCCTCAGCTGCGCCGTACAGCGACCTGGCCTACCTTTCAGGATTTGAAGATGAAGCTTTTTACACTTTGAAAAACGAGGGGAAAAACCTGGCCTTCACCCTCCGCTGGGATGCCCGCCTCTTCAAACACGTTTGGTACTGGACAGAGCGCTATGCCACCCAAGATGCCCCCTGGTGGGGCAGCGTGTACGCCGTAGCTCTGGAGCCTTGGACCATGCGCTGGCAGCCCGACCCTGCCCTGGCTATTGCACGGGGAGAATGGCTGAAGTTAGCACCCAGCGAGGTGGTAGCAACAAGCCTGCAAGCCTCGGGCGAAGAAACCTCAGAAGGTTGAATCAGCGAGAGCAGCCTGGCGATTTGCCTAAGGGCATGCTGGGGGTGCCACTTGACTGAAACCCAACATGCCTTAAAACAGCATGCTCCAAAATTCCAATCGGCCCCGGACACCAGCGAAATTCACCATTTATTCTGTCAATCATCTATTTTTAAATGCATCCTCTCCTTTCAAAATGCAGCATCTTCGTCGAGGGACTCGACCACCCTGAATGCGTCGCCGTTCACCCAGAAGGCACGGTTTGGGCAGGCGGAGAAGCTGGGCAGATCTACCGCATTTCTCCCGACGGAAAAACAGTTGAAACCGTCGCCAACACGGGCGGCTTCATACTGGGTCTGGCATTCAGCCCTGGTGCAGAGTGGCTGGCAATCTGTGATTCAGGCAAAAAATGCGTCTGGAAACTCGAGCTTGAAACTCATGCCTTGTCACTGTTTGCCAACGGAGCCGGCGGGCATCGCTTCAACATTCCCAACTACGCCGTTTTTGATAAAACAGGCCATCTCTACGTGAGTGAAAGTGGCGCTTTCCGGCAGGTGAGCGGCCGGATACTAAAATTCACCCCCAAGGGGCAGGGTGAAATCTGGTACGGCGGAAACCTCAATTTTGCAAATGGGATGGCACTGCACCCTGCAGGAAATTCCCTCTACGTCGTGGTTTCTTTCCTCCCGGGGGTGGAGCGGATTGCCATTTTGCCAGACGGCAGCGCCGGCGAGCGCAGCCTCGTCTGCACGCTACCCGAAGCCGTTCCCGACGGCGTGGCCTTCGATGCCGATGGCAACCTCTACGTCTCGTGCTACACCCCAAACCGCATTTACAAAGTGACACCAACAGGGGAGGTGACGGTTTTTATTGACGATTGGGAGGCACACACCCTCTCGAACCCGACCAACATCGCTTTCGGAGGACCAAATCTCGACCAGCTTTTTTCTGCCAATCTCGGGCGCTGGCATTTGACAAAAATCGAAGCAGGGGTGAAGGGACACGCACTGCCTTCGCATCTCAGCACCACACTTGAATAAGACGCTCAACCCCTCTATAAGGTGGAGCAGTCGCTTCGGCGTATAGGCTTTCCAAGTTTTACAAACTTGAAAAGCCTTGGGTAATCCCGATTTCACCTTAAAGAGAGGATGTGCGAAAATTCATTACGAATTTAACTATATTGACGCGGCGTCCACAATAGAACAAAAGATGGATTTTTTTAAAAAATGGGGGGGAGTAGCACTTTCGAGGGGATAAGTAAGGTATTTTTAAATGTGATTTTTGCCCTTTGTCAGATTTTTTGAAAAGATTACCTGGGTACCCTGGTTATTTGTTTTGAACTGGCAGTCGCCTCCTATCTCCCGCATTCTGGCTTGCATGTTTAGCAATCCGTTTCCTGTAGAAGACACCAACAGTTGGGGATCAAAGCCCTTTCCGTTATCTGTCACCGAGATAGCAAGCACTCCGTAGTCCACGCTGAAGTCAATGCGCACCTGTGTTGCACCTGCGTGCTTAATGATGTTGTTGAGCGCCTCTTTAAAGGCCAGGAACAAAGTGCGCCTGCTTTGACCACTGATGGTAGTTTCGGGGATGTAGTCGGGGAAGTTTACCTGGAAGTCAATGTCCGAGCTGTCCAATAATTCGTATGCATATCGGCTCATGTAAGAGATTAGGTTTTCAATGGTGTCGTTTTTTGCACTAACCGTCCAGATGACTTCCCGGATTTTGCCTGACAGTACACCGGAGGCCTGGCTTATTTTTTCTAACTCTGATCTAAGCTCTGTTTCGGAGCGCTTGTATTTGGCAATCTCAGCCAACAGGCTGAGTGCAGAAATACCCGAACCCAGGTCGTCGTGAACGTCTCTTGCAATGCGTTGCCGCTCATTTTCGAGTGCCTGGCGTTTTTCTTCTTCTATTTGCCACTTCCGCAAGTCTTTATTCAGGTTGTATTGAACAATTCCCCAGAGTAAAGCCAGCATGGCCACTCCCACCAAAAAATAAAAAAGCACAGTCTGCGTGAAAGGGGGATCTATGTTAATAAGTATCTCGCGGCTGTTGCCCCACTGGCCATCGGAATTGGTAGCCATTACGCTAAAGATGTGGCTGCCTGGGGGAATCAAAGCATAGCGGATAAAGTTGTTCGTGCCTGCGTCCACCCAATCGGGATCAACACCTGACAACTTAAATCTAAAACGGTTCTTTGAGGGGTCACTGTACTCCAGTGCTGCCAAGGTGAAAGATAAGGTTCTTTGCCGGTAGTCCAGATTCAGGCTTTCAATCTCAGAGATGTTGGTAGCACCTGTTCTAGTACAGACGAGATGACGTTCTTCCTGGTCGTTTACCAGGATTTTCGTAATGACTGGAGAAGTCTTGTTCACGAGCAAATTCAGTTTCTTAGGATAAAACGTCGTAATGCCATCTGCTGAGCCAAGCCATATCTGGCCATCTTTGTCTTTCATCGAAGCAAATCCATTAAAAAAGAGGGCAGAAACTCCATCAGCGAGGCCAAAATTCTGGAACACATTTGATCTGGGGTCATAGGAAGTCACGCCATTGCCCGTGCCCATCCACAATTTCCCATCATTCCCTGCGGTGACGGAGTAAATACCCGCACTCATTCCATCGTCTTTTTCATTGAGGACAGAATGAACGTAGTGCCCGTTGTGCCGGGTCAGGCGAACCAGCCCGTAACTGTTGGCAATCCAAATTGAAGAATCTCCGTCCAGCTCGCAAAAAGAAAAAGAATCGCCCACTATGGGAATCTTTTGCACCAACCTGTAATTGTTCTGCGGATCTATTACCCAGATGTCTTTCAGAAAATGACAGCCAAAAAGGTAGCCCCTGCTGTCCTGCCAAAGTGAAACAAAAGGGTCGGGATCGGTTATTTCCCGAATAGCTACTGCCGTGATATTTTTCTCTGATTCACCTACCTCATAAAGATAGCCATCGTATGAAGCAAGCACTATTTTTCCATTTTTTAACTGGCAGCCATCGAGATACACCTGCGTCAATTCAGGCAACGCCTGTATCCAGTCATAAGCAGGCCATCCCAAAAAAACACCCGACCAGGTCAAAATCCAGATGCGGTCCTTCTGGTCTTTAAACATTTTAATTACATTGCCCAGCCCCTTCCCTCTCTCCTTTGTGCTCACGTAGTTTTTCCAGGTAAAAGTGCGTCCATCTTCATCGTAGATAGCAACTCCCTTTCCAAAAGTCCCGCACCACACTTTATTTTTGCTTGCTCTGACCATCGTCTTAATTTCAACTCTTTCACTGCTGAAAGAGTCTGGTCGGCGGGGCCTGATAACGTTGAATTTCTTTTTTAAGGGGTGGAAAAAGTCAACACCAGCGTTGTTTGTAGCAATCCATACATTCCCGCCGCTATCCGTGTCAACCTCCTCTATGTCGTTACTGGTTATGCTGTTGGGGTCAGTAGGGGCGACAAGGTAGCGGCCAACAAACTGCATCTTCTCAAGGTCGAAGACATTCAATCCTGCTCCCTTGACAGCAACAAGCAATTGATTCTTGCCCACAGGGGTAAGCGAGCTGTAAACCCTCGGGCGAATGTCGTCCTGGATCTGAAAAATCCGGAATTGTCCTGTTTTTGGCAAGTAAAGAACAAGTCCCTGATTGGTTGCCATCCAGCAGGAATCTCCTTTTACTATTGCTTTTGAAATAAACAAGGGGGTAGAATCTTCTTCCGTAAAACGGGAAAACAGCCCGGTGTTCACTCCCCCGCTATAATCTGCTATCCACAGTCCTTCGGTCAGAAAGCCGAGATAATAGACCCTTCGCACCTCCCCTTTCCCGTCAACAACAGGTGTTGCCCGCAAGGCATCTACTTCCAGGGTATGTTTAAAAGTAAACTCTTCCGTTTGGATATTAAAAACATACACCTCCGTATTTCCTACGAGTATCCACAGGTTGCCGTGCACATCCAGGTGAAAAACATAGTAACCCAGCATGGAGGAGCCGTCTTCCTGCCTGATGGTAAAATGTCGGAAATTATCATGCTTGCGAACGTAGCAGTTCAACCCCTCCCAGGTTGAAAACCAAAGGTTGTGGTCTTTTGCTTCAAAAAAAGAGCTTTGGACGTTCAGCCCGAAAAGGGAGCTTGTATCATTCAGTACCGGTTTGTAAACTTTGACCTCATGGCCATCATAGCGGTTCAATCCGCTGATTGAACTCAACCAGACAAAGCCTCTGGAATCTTTGTAAATAAAGTAGTTAGTCCCCTGGGAAAGGCCATCATTCAGCCTCAGGTGATGAAAATAATTGGCTTTCACCTGCCCTGATAAAACACCGGCAAATGACAAGCCCATGCCAACAATAAATAAACACCTGCCAATCATCTGACGCAGTACGGGGGACAAGGCAAAGGCGGACTTACCAGGTAGTTCGCAAAGTCAGGATCTCCATTTTGATTCGCAGCAGCTATTGCCAACTTTGCAATCTTCCCGGTAGCCAGGTCTTCCTCTACAAAAAAAATAGCAACATCATCCGAAGAAAGACTGTTCAGGAAATCAACCAAATCAGTGCGGTCAAAATAAGCAATGCTTACACCTGGTTTTGTGGCGCCTGCCACCAAATTAATGCTGTCAACTTTTAGTGGATTTATAGCCATAGCAGTTAGTAGTAATTTTTGGTCAAATTTATCATTATTTCACGACGTTTCTTCTCCCCCTTTTGATGGATTTTCAACAATTTAACCAAATGGAAATTGGGAATGGAAGAACAATTCCTCTTCTTTGTAAAGGAATCCACGCAACTTAATTTTAAACAAAATGAAAGAAATTCAAATCGCTATTATTGAAGATATCGCTGAATATCGCAATGCGCTCCAGCTGATGCTAAATGCAACGCCTGGGTTAAACTGCAACCAGACCTACCCCAACGGAGAAACCGCCCTTGCCGGTATCCCAAAGCTCCAGCCCGACATCGTACTGGTGGACATCAACCTGCCAGGGGTTAATGGCATACAGGTTATCGAAAAGCTGAAAACCCAGTATCCCAAAATCCAGTACATGGTACTTAGCGTATTTGAAGACAGCGACAAGATCTTCGACGCCCTGACCGCCGGTGCCAGCGGCTACCTGTTAAAAAGCACCCCTCCCACAAAAATTATAGATGCCATCCGGGAACTCAATGACGGCGGCTCACCTATGAGTAGCTTAATTGCCCGCAAAGTAGTCGCCTCATTCCGCCAGCCCACCCGCGAAGTGGCCAACCCCTACGAGCAAATGCTCACGCTGCGTGAGAAAGAAATCCTCGAGCTGCTCTCCCAGGGCAAACTCTACAAGCAGATCGCCGGCGACCTCAACATCACACTGGAAACAGTCAAATCCCACTGTCATAATATCTACGAAAAGCTGCACGTTACCACCAAAATGGAAGCTATCAACAAAGTCTTTCCAAGAAAATAGGCAAAGGCCACCGACACGGAGGCCAAAGGCCGATGCTGGCCAGCACCTCTGCCCTGAAAAAAGGCAGCACAGACAATGCCGGTCGGGATGCCTTCAGCTACAAGCCGCTAGATCAGTAACCAGCGCTGCCAGCCTTTACAGCTTGCTTGCGATGGGGGCACTTGGTCAAAAACGGCCCTTTTTCGCCTGCTTTTCACCTTTTTTCAGTTCCGTAGCGCTGCTATGCAGCTTCAAAAAGCTAAAAACCTGACAAAAAATTGCTCGTTTTCAGATGCTGTTGGGGTTGGGCTGCCGGAGATAAGGAACGTGTCGGAAATAACTTACGCATTTGGGCGGCGTCTTTTGGGCACTGGCTGTGTTAGTGAAATAGTTACGTAGCGAAGGCTATGCGCCTATTTCACTGCCTTGCCAGCCCCCAAAATACACTCGCTGAAATACCCAACTTATTTCCGGCACGTTCCTAAAAAGAATGGGTTTTTTGTCCAGAGCAAAGAAAATTTTGAAGGAATAGCCTTAGCTATTGCTGAAAAATTTGCTTGGCTCTGGGCAGAAAAGACACCTTTTTAGCCCGGTAAGCTCCATCCCAACAGCGTTTCTGCTCATGCACCTAAACGCAAACAAGCTCTAAAAAAGCAGTACCATTTCCTTCCATTTTCTATCCTCAGGGGTGCCCGGTTGAGCATTTTAAGCCGAGTTTTTACCTTTGCCAAAATACTTTTTTCAAAGCCGGATCTCCTCCCCCGGAGGCAAACCCTGCCCAAAATCTTTTCGCTATGAGCCGTCCCGATTTTTCTGCCATTGCCTTTGACAAAAACGCTGCTACCCTGCTGCACAACAGCTCAAAGGAGCCCACAGAAGAACATGTCACCCCCGAGAAAATCGGAATCCCTCTCCACTTTTCAACACAAACATTTGAGCAACAGCAATTTACAGCGGGAATCCCCCCTTTCCCCGGCGGTCCTTACAGCACGATGTATCTCACCCGCCCCTGGACGATCCGCCAGTATGCTGGATTCTCCACAGCGGAAGAGAGCAATGCCTTCTACCGACGCAACCTGGCAATGGGGCAAAAGGGCCTTTCCGTGGCCTTCGACCTGCCCACCCACCGAGGCTACGACAGCGACCATCCGCGGGTTAGCGGCGACGTGGGCATGGCGGGCGTCGCCATTGACAGCGTGGAAGACATGAAATTATTGTTCGATCAAATTCCTTTGGACAAAATGTCGGTATCTATGACCATGAACGGGGCCGTCATTCCTGTCCTGGCATTTTACATCGTAGCTGCCCAAGAGCAGGGCGTGCAGCCCGGGCAGTTGAGCGGCACCATCCAAAACGACATCCTCAAGGAGTTCATGGTGCGCAACACCTTCATCTATCCTCCCAAGGCCAGCATGCGTATCGTTGGCGATATTTTCAAATTCACGGCTGCGCACATGCCTCGGTTCAACTCGATCAGCGTCAGTGGCTACCACATCCACGAAGCAGGCGCTCCTGCCGACCTCGAGCTGGCCTATACACTGGCCGACGGACTGGAATACCTCCGCACCGGAATCGGTGCCGGGCTAAAGGTGGACGACTTCGCCCCCCGCATTTCTTTTTTCTGGGGCATCGGCATGAATCATTTTATGGAAATCGCTAAATTGAGGGCCGGCCGCCTGCTCTGGGCAAAAATTGTAAAACAGTTTGACCCCAAAGACGAAAAATCCCTGGCCTTGCGCACCCACTGCCAAACTTCGGGCTGGAGCCTGACAGCACAGGACCCGTTCAACAACATAGCCCGCACCTGCATCGAAGCAATGTCGGCGGTGCTGGGTGGTACCCAGTCGCTGCACACCAACTCCCTGGACGAAGCCATCGCTCTGCCCACTGATTTTTCTGCCAAAATCGCCCGCGACACCCAGCTTTTTATTCAAAAAGATACAGGCCTCACCAAAATAGTGGACCCCTGGGCTGGAAGTTATTACGTCGAATACCTGACGAACAAGCTCCTGAACCAGGCCTGGGCACTCATCGAAGAAGTGGAGTCCCTCGGAGGCATGGCTAAGGCCATCGAGCAAGGGCTGCCCAAGCTGCGAATTGAAGAAGCCGCCGCTCGCAAACAGGCACACATTGACGGAGGACAGGACCAGATCGTAGGCGTAAACGTTTTTCAGGTAGAGGAAGAAATGCAGCTCGACATCCTGCAGGTGGATAACACCGCAGTGCGCGAATCGCAGATCGCCCGTTTAAAAGAATTAAAAGCAACCCGGAACGGGGCCGCCGTAAAGTCTTCCCTCGAAGCTTTGTTTCAATGCGCAAAAACCGGCGAGGGCAACCTGCTCGAAAAAGCAGTTGACTGCGCCCTCCACCGAGCTACCCTGGGCGAAATTTCCGACGCCCTGGAACAGGCTTTTGGGCGGTACATGCCCACTATCCGCTCCATCTCAGGCATCTATTCAAGTGAAATCAGAATGAACACAAGTTTTGAAAAAGCCCGCCACATGGCTGATGCCTTTGCCGAGGCAGAAGGCCGGCGCCCGCGCATCATGATCGCTAAATTAGGCCAGGACGGTCATGACCGGGGTGCCAAAGTCATCGCCACCGGCTTTGCAGACCTGGGCTTTGACGTGGACATCGGGCCGTTGTTCCAGACACCTGCTGAGGCTGCCCGCCAGGCTGCCGAAAACGACGTGCATGTACTCGGCATCAGCTCGCTCGCAGCAGGCCATCGCAGCCTCGTCCCTCAAACCCTCGCCGAGCTGGAAAAACTCGGCCGCGGAGATATTCTGGTGGTGGTAGGCGGTGTTATCCCACAGCAGGACTACGATTTTTTATTTGAAAAAGGCGTAACAGCCGTGTTCGGGCCAGGAACGAAACTGTTTGAAGCTGCCATTGCTATTCTGGAAAAATTGCAGGCCGAGGAGTCCTGAAGTTTCGTCACCACTGGTTTTAAAAAAAGTAACTACTTAGAAGCTGCTTGAATTTAGAGCTTGTTGGTGTTTTGATGCCTGGGTCCCGATGCTGTTTGAATTGAGCTTACGGGGTTAAAAAGTCGTCTTTTTCTCTCGGGCAGCCAAATCCAAACAGCTTCTTAACAGAGGGTGTTTTGAGGAAGGATTTTCAGTTTTCCCCTCAAATACCCCGAATTGCGGACACACCCTCCTAACTCCTGAATAGTTACAAAAAAAACTGCTCAGCCGGGTAAGTGTTCTAATCGGATGAGAGGCCGCCTTCGTCGAATACGCGGACACAGGTTGGGGTTCTAAGTTCTCTGTTTTTATCTTAGCCCATAATTTTCACGTCAACTGCCCGGAAGAGCAAAAGCAGAGAAAATGCCTTAAAAGCTATTTTGCAACGAGTAACCAGCAAATGAATTTGGCAGTTACCCTCCCCCTCGACTTTTGAGCCAGCCTCTTTTCCTCTGCCAGGCATTTGCCATTTATAAAAAACTTACTGCCATGAAAATGAGAGCCAATCTCCTCTTTTTTATGCTTTTGGGCTATGCACTGAATGGCCTGGCCCAGAGCATTCCAACTTACAAAGCATCCGATATTGACATTCCGTACCAGAAATTCGTACTTGACAACGGTCTCACCCTGATCGTCCACGAAGACCACAAAGCACCCATCGTTGCGGTAAATACCTGGTATCACGTGGGGTCTAAAAATGAAAAAGAAGGAAAAAGTGGTTTTGCCCACCTCTTCGAACACCTCATGTTCAACGGATCCGAGCACTTTGATGATGACTACTTTCAGGCACTGGAGCGCATCGGCGGTACCGACCTGAACGGTACCACCAATGAAGACCGCACGAACTACTTCCAGAACGTGCCCGTGGCAGCCCTTGACCAGGTGCTCTGGCTCGAGTCCGACCGCATGGGGCACTTGCTCGGCGCCATTGATCAGGCTAAATTAGACGAGCAGCGCGGCGTAGTGCAAAACGAGAAGCGCCAAGGTGAAAACCAACCCTATGCCAAGGAGTGGGACATGATCAACTCCATGCTTTTTCCTAAAGGCCACCCCTACTCCTGGACGGTCATCGGCGAAATGGAGGACCTCAACGCCGCTAGCCTCGAAGACGTTCACGAGTGGTTTAAAAGGTACTACGGCCCGGCAAACGTAGTGCTCGTTATCGCGGGTGATATCACGCCACAAGTCGCTTTTGAAAAAGTAAAAAAATACTACGGCAACATCCCGAGCGGCCCTACATTGCAGCGTTGGGAAGCTAATGTGCCTGTTAAAAAAGGCGAATACAGGGCTACCTTCCAGGACAGGGTTCCGGAAGGAAAGATCAGCTTCTACTGGATCACACCCGAATGGGGCAACCCCGAAGCTATCTACCTCGACCTCGCAGGCATGATCCTTTCCACGGGCAAAACCTCCCGGCTGTTCAAAAAGCTGGTGTACGAAGACCAGATCTGCTCCAATGTGTACGCCTTCAATTCGGCTCAGGAGATTGCTGGAATATTCGGTACGAGCGCCTTCATCAAGCAGGGACATTCGCAGGAAGAAGTTGAAAAAGCACTGAACGGGATCTTCGACGAGTTTTTAAAAAACGGACCTACCGATCAGGAAATGCAACGGGCAAAGGCAACTATGTTTTCCAGCTTCATCAAAGGCTTGGAGCGCATCGGCGGCTTTGGCGGCAAGAGCGACGTACTGGCCGAAAACATGGTGTACGGCGGCTCACCGGATGCTTACAAAACTTACCTGGATATTTTTGAAAAAGCGACCAAAGAGGATGTGCTCAAAGCTGCCAGAAAGTGGCTATCCGAGGGCAAGCACGTCATCACCTGCACTCCTTTTCCCGAATACAGCGTGAGTGGGCAGGAGGCCGACCGAAGCAAGATGCCTGAAGTAGGCCCGGCACAGGCTGCTACCTTCCCCGACTTGCAAAAAACTACCCTGAAGAATGGCATGAACGTCGTGCTGGCACAGCGGAAAGATGTGCCAACCGTCGTGATGAACATGATGTTCGATGCAGGAACTTCCTCGGACTCGCCCGATAAAGCAGGACTTGCCTCCCTCTCCATGAGCCTGTTACAGGAGGGTACAAAATCCCATAACTCACTGGAAATCAGCGACCTCTCCCAAATGCTCGGCGCTTCAATTTCGGCCTCCTCCGACCTGGACATGAGCTACGTCCGCATGAATGCCTTGAAGCCAAGCCTCGACGCCAGCCTCGACCTCTACGCCGATATAATTCTGCATCCTTCCTTCCCGGAAAATGAATTCAGCCGGCTGCAGAACAGGCAGGTGTCAACTATTCAAAATGAAAAAGCACAGCCCTTTGGCATGGTCAGCAGGATAGTTCCTAAGTTGCTGTACGGAGAAGGACACCCCTACAGCCTGCCTATGTCAGGCAATGGTTTTGAAGAAACTGTAAAATCCCTGAAACGCGACGACGTGCTGGATTTTTACAAGAGCTACATCCGGCCTAATAACGCCACGCTGATGGTCGTCGGCGATATCGAAATGAAAGACCTGGTAGCCAAACTCGAAAGCAAGTTCGGAAAATGGGAAAAAGGCAACACGCCTAAAAAGAAAATCGCCACCGTTCCAGCAGCTACAGGCAAAAAACTTTACCTCCTGGACCGGCCTGAGTCAGTGCAATCTATCATCATTGCCGGAGAGCTGACCGAGCCTTACGGCAAGGTTTACGAACCGGCAAAGGAAGCTGCCATCAATGTCCTGGGGGGTGAATTTACTTCCCGCCTGAACATGAACCTTCGGGAGGACAAACACTGGAGCTACGGCGCACGCACTTTTGTGTTGAACACAAAAGCACAGCGCCCTCTACTGGCTTACGCTCCAGTGCAAACGGATAAAACTTCCCAGTCTGTTACCGAAGTGATCAAGGAGTTTAAAATGTACACGGGTGAAAAGCCTATCACGCAGGAGGAGTTTGCAAAAACTACCGGCAACGCCATCCTGGCACTACCCGGACAATGGGAGACCAACAACGCCGTACTGAGCTCTCTGGTTGAAAAGGTGAAGTACAATCTGCCCGACGACTACTGGAAAACTTACGACCAAAAAATGCGCTCGCTAAAAGTGGATGACGTCCGCAAAGCAGCTGACCAACTCATCAAGCCGAACAATCTGACCTATTTCGTCGTGGGTGATAAGGACAAAGTATTACCGGGTCTGCAAAGTCTTGGCTTCGATGATATTATTTTCATTGACGCCGACGGAAAGGTGACAGGCAAGGCTCCTAAAGTAAAAGCACCCTGAGTGCATCTGTGCTCAAACACCAAAACGCACACAAGCTCTGAGAAAAATGGCACCCCCTTCAAGGTCGGGATGGGTGGGGGTGTCATTTTTTTATGAATCTTTGTCCTCTCTTCTTCAGGAGGCCATTTTCCGGCTCTCCCAGCGTTGCAGATGCTGGTCTTTCCGGAAGTTTTGGATTTCTGCAACCAAGTCTTGGTTTAAGTTTGGCCCGAAGGTAGGGGGGGCATTTCGGTCGTCAAAAATCTCGACTTTTAGTTCCCTGGCAAAGACCTTTGCGAGATTGCCGAGGTTTTTGGCGTAGCGCTCCGGTTTGCCTAATGCCATGAACAGGTCAATGACGCCCGTTCTGACCATTTCGTATTTGTCGAGCTGCATCAACATCTGCCGCTGTGATTTGCCTTCGGCTTTTTTTCCGAGTTTTTGCAGGGCTGCTTTCAGCCTTTTAGTCGAATAGCCCAACATCTCGGCTCTGAAGTTCCACCAGTTGGCAGGGCTGCCTCCGTTTCGCTTTTCGTAAGTCTCGAGGTGTTGCTGCTCGCAAGCGGCTTGGCAACTCACAAGCCCCATGACCTTAGCCAACTCCAACACCGCTAACACCTGGTCAGTAGTGAGCAATTCAGCGTTCTCCACTTGGTCTTCAAGGTCGAGCAGCCAGGTAGCGTATTTCTGTTTTACCTTACTCTTAGAATTGAGCGTGATGAGCTTGGCTAACTCCACGCTGAGGTAGTAATCGTCCACGACATTTTCCTTCGCTGATCTTTTTGCAAAATCCCGCAGGTGATCGGGTTTGCGAATGCCATCCCTGAATTCGTACACGTCGTTGAGCCAGCGCTTAACGTTGGCCGCAAAATGTTTATTGGGCAAGCCAAGTACCAGGTGCAGATTTGATGCAGTGACGACTTTGGTTCCTTTCTTACTTACAAGAATCTGAAGTTCCATATCAACAGATTTTAGTTTTTCTTGATACAAAGGTGCAGATTCTGTTTTTTATTGTCAAGTTTTAAAACAATTATTTTTAATCAAAAAATGATTTTTTTAAAAAAAATTAGAATTATGACACCTTTTAAGTTACATTTTATAAAATAAAAAGCTTCACTTCCACTGTTGCATCCTATGTTTTACTTTTTGTTTAAAACATAAAATTTCAAATCCTCCCAAGTGCCCAGCAACGGCTTTCCTGGGAAAAATTTTCAGCCCATCGGCTCTACCGGTCAGAAGCTGCTTGGATTTGGCTGCTGCAGAGAAAAAAGGCAACTTTTTAGCCCGGTGTGCTGAATTCAAACAGATTTTCAGATGCCCCAAAGCCATCCAAATCCTTTGCAACTGTTAGAAAATTGCCGCCTTAGCCTCAAAGTAGCTGAAGTTGCTTTAATTATCTATTAAGATTATTTTAATGTTTGGCACTAAATATGTGTATTTGAGTAGTAGAAATAAAAGCATGTCCAACACCTACCCTGTTAAATTTATGATGCGAATGGACATTACTCCCACAGCTGAAAAGCAGGTGAGCCTGGAGCAATTCAGGCATTTGCTTTTTCACTTACAGATGGAATTGGGTTCCATCGAAGAAGTTTTCGAACACCTGAAAAAAGAATCGGAAGAGGCTAAATTTGAAGATCTTAAGAAAATTGACCCCCAACTGATTCCCCAACTTCTCGCAAGAGAAAACGTACTGGAAGCCCGCAGGACAAGTTGCAGGGAAACAGCCCGCAAGCTTCTGCAGACAGCTCTCCAGCTGGATTCCCACTGCGCCGAGGCGTTTTTTGAAATGGCCGGTATCAGCGAAACTGCCGAAGCAGCCATGATGTGGTATCAAAAAAGCATGGATGCAGCCGTTTATTCCCTGGGGCAGGAGAGAATGGAAAGATTAGTAGAGGAATTCAGGATTAAACCCTGGGGGCAGATCGAAACACATTATTATTTCAAGGCGAAGGTAAGTCTGGCCGAGCGGCTTTACCGCAGTGGTTATTACGAAGTAGCCATTCTCCACTTTGGGGAAATACTCGCCCTGAATTCTACCGACGAGCTGGAGCTTCGACATTACCTGCTGGCTGCCTACCTCGCCGAAAACAGATTGGAAGATGCACGCACCCTGTGTGCTCGGTACCCCGACGACTATTCTGCAAAATGGTACTTCCTCAAGGCCATGCTCCGCTTCAAAGAAGAAGGCGACACTCCCCGTTCGAGGAGGACGCTGGGCTGGGCATTTCAAAGGAATTTGTGGGTGCCTGTTTTCCTGCTGGGTCTGGAGGAGCTACCGCCCTCCAACCTGTTAAAAAAGCGCAAGGGAAAATCCTTCAGAGTAGGCAGCCGCCGCGAAGCAGCTGAATGTGTGAAATGCATCGGGACAGTTTTCTGCGAAGACAGCAAGCTCATCTGGTGGATCTGGGATCTGCTAAAAACTGCTGCAGCTGGGCAGGTAGCCGAGTGAGGCTTTATTCGCCCTGCCTGGCCAAGTAGAGGAATTCTGCTACACGGAATTCAATTTCCACATCAATGTCCTGTGCTTCCTCTTTTGAAATTTCCAGCATGAAGGGCCGGTCGCCTATGCGGTTGTGCTTCTGCTCGAGTATGGCTTTGGAAAAAATGTACATGCAGGAATTTTCTTCATAAACAGGTGGCAGGTCCTGGGTACGCAGGAGAATATTCGGGTTGTGGTTAATAGCCTGCGCCAGTTGGTTCCATAGCCGGGTCTGCAATCTGGTCACGCTGAACAGGGAATCATAGACTGGAAAGTTTTTCAAAAACATCTCCACTCCCCGACGGATAGACTCCGGTTTGAGCAAGGGGTTGGTGCTGTGGGTTTGCAGAAAAAAATCTGCATCCAACTGGTTGATGGTGTTCAGCAACACGTCGTTCATGGGGATATCCCCCGCCCTCAAATGACCAGGGCGCTCCATCCGCGTGACTTGCGGAAAATACCGGGCTGCATCCTCCAAAATAAAGGGGCTATCGGTGTCAATGACTACCTGGGAAATACTGTCGCAAGCCAACAGGCTGTTGATGATGTGGTGGTAGAGCGGCTTACCTGCAAAGCTCCGGTAGTTTTTGCCAGGAACCCGCTCGCTGCTGTGGCGCATAGGGACGATAGCTGCTATCCGCATGAAGTGTAAAAGTTTTTGCCTGGAGGATGTTTAGCACCCTCCTGAATAATCCTGCTTTAGAGCTTGTTTGCCTTCGATACCTGAGGCAAAAGCGCTGAAAAGCGCCAAAAGCTAATCCGCTCCTTATCTTTAATAAAATGGCTCCGCCGGGGATACCGCACGGAGCCATTTTATTTGGAAAAACTAATTATTGTGACTGAAGCACAGGGCCGCCACCGCCCGAACCCGTCAGGAAAGTAGAAATAATGCACAGAACAAAAAGTGCAATTGCAAGGCCCCAGGTAATTTTTTCTATCAAATCGGCGGATTTGGCCACGCCAAACATCTGGTTGGCCTGGGTGCCTCCAAAGGTAGAATCCACACCACCGCCTTTGGGGTTTTGAATCAGGACAACAGCTATTAAAAGTGTTGCTATTGCCGCAATCAGGATTGTAATTAAAACCATTTTCTTCTGCTTTTGAAGGTTCCGCAACCGGGTGTAAACAAACTAATTCAGTCAGGGTACACGGGGAGACGAGAACGTATTAGACTATTTTCTTTTTTAACGTTTCAATTTTGGCCGCAAAGAAACTGCTTTTTTCAGGATATTGCAAGCAAAGCCGCTCATACATGGAAATTGCTTTCTCATAATGCCCTTGTAAACTCAAAACCAGAGCAAGCGTTTCACTTGCGATTTCGTTATCTTCCTGAAGGCTCTGCGCTGCGATCTGGTCTGCTTCGTCTTTTTTCTTCTGCTCTTTTGGCGGCGTGCGTTTTTTATCTTTTTTTCTTTCACTGAAGCCCTTTGCCAGTAGCTTCGAGCCGGGGGCCTGTAAGGTGTGCTTCCAACTGTCAAAACGGTCTTTTGGCAAAGGGGTCGGCAGCTCAAATTCGCTGGGTAGTTCTTCCTCGTTTGTAATTTGCAGGGGAATCTCCCTGGCGCTTTGCGCAGAGGGCGACATTTCTCCGGGGGCGACAGCTGCCGGCAGCTCTTCGCTCAATTCAGGTTCCTCCCTATCGGCGGGGTTGGGCGCCTGTGGCTCATCTTCCCGTATTTCGGACCAGTCTTCCTGGGAGCTTTCCACCGGCAGATCGGGCTGATCCGGCAATCCGGCAGGTTCTGCAATCGGAACCTCGCCTGACTCGTGTGCATCCATGTCATCGAAGAAGGTATCTTCCGGTAGCGGCAAGACTTCGTCCTCTGATTCTTCGCTCTGAGAAGCCTGCCCAGCACCTCCGCTGTGTTCACCAGCGGGTTCCCGGGTTTCATCGGAGGAGGGCATTTCACCCAGGCTGCCTTCTATTTCTTCGGGCAAGTCTTCCAGAAAGCCGGGGCTTCCCTGCTCCTCCAGGAATTCGGGCAGCTCCTCCCCGCCTTGCGGATCAGGTTCTTCCAGATCGGGGAATTGCTGTTCTTTCCGCTGCGAAATATCCTGCCCCGAGACGCTGTTGACGAGGATTTTCTGCTTTTCGGGCAGGTCCTCTGCCCCCGACAAGTCTTTAAGTTCCAGGTAGTCTTCTGCCAGCTCGTAATTTTCTCTGGACTCGCTGAGATGAGCGTACTGCAAAAACAGTTTTCTAAGTTTGCTGCGGTCAGGGGAGTACAAGGCTGCCAGGGAAAGATTGCGCTCCATGTCCTTGTTCTGCTCAAACACGCTTTTCAAAAGAAGCAAAAGCCAAAGATTGGGGGAGTACGGGTATTGCAGTACCAAGCTCTTCAGCTCCTGGTAGTTTACCTGGTGCAACTTGGAGGGGTTCTTCAGGTATTCGTGAAAATTTTCAGAATTCATTTTTCTTGACAATTAATCTTTAGCGTTGTGCTTACAGTAGTGGCGGAGGTGCAAAATTAGCTCATTCAGATTTTGTTTTCAATCATTTATGTCTGGTAACTGTTTAGAGCTTGTTTGCGTTTTGGTGCTTGGCCCAGATGCCGTTTGGATTGCGCTTATCGGGCTAAAAAGCCGTCTTTTTATCTCCAGCAACCCCATCCAAACAGCATCTGAAAGCGAGCAGTTTTTGTCAGGTTTTTAGCTTTTTGAAGTGGCGCAGCAGCGCTATGGATTTGAAAAAAGGGAAAACAGGACGAAAAAGGGCCATTTTTGACCAAGTGCCCCAATTGCAAACAAGCTCTAAGGCGGGTAATTCGGGGTATTTCAGGAGAAAACCGAAAATTTTCCCCCTGAAACACCCCTGCTAAGTAGTTGCTATGTCATTTAGAAAGTCTATCAGTTTGCGGATTGCCCGACCTCGGTGGCTAATTGCATTTTTTTGCGCAGCCGACATTTCTGCAAAAGTAATATCAAATCCATCGGCTTGGAAAACAGGATCGTAGTCAAACCCGCCCTTTCCTGCCTCGCGTTCCCGGATGATACCCTGTACTTCGCCTTCAAAGGTGTACTCCATCCTGTCTAAGATCAGAGCGACGACCGTGCGGAATCGGGCCTTTCTGTTTTTTATTCCCTGTAGTTTCTCCAGCAGCAGGCGGATATTGTCGGCTGCATCCTTCTGTTCGCCGGCGTAACGGGCCGACCACACGCCAGGTTCACCACCCAGCGCCTCCACTTCCAGGCCCGTATCTTCGGCAAAGCAATTCACACCGAAATGCTCGTACACGTAGCGGGCTTTCTGGAGGGCATTACCCTCAATGGTCGGCGATGTTTCGGGGAGGTCTTGCGTGCAGCCGATATCCTGGAGGCTTTTCAGGCTGAACATTCCGTTGAGCAACTCATGTACTTCTCTGGTTTTGTGTGGATTGCCTGTTGCAAATACTAATTCTTTCATAAAACTTTCAGAAATTCAGTAGTTGGAACTTTTTGGTTTTCCTCCTGCCTTGTTGTTTTTCCTCTCAGAGCTTGTTTGCGTTTTGGTGCTTGAGCTAAAAACGCAAACAAGCTCTAAAAAGTCGTCTTTTTCCTTCCAGCAGTCAAATCCAAACAGCTTCTGAGAAACAGGAACATACATAATATTGTTCATCCTATCTTTTCTTTCTCCTCCCACAATTCGGGATGTAGTTACTCTTTTTTTAAAAAAACTGATTTCAAAGCCTCCCAAAGCAGGCGTTTTCTGGCCTGGTCGGCCTGAATTGAGGGCAAATCATCGCAAAACAGAAACATCCTTTGCCCGATTTTAACGGGCTGGTAGGGCGCCACTTCGATGTGCAGGCCTGCCCTGACCGGCTCCAGACCAAAAAAGATGGCATGGAAAACAGGCATTTTCCGGGCGATTTCCGAAAAACAAAAGCGCCCATGGGGTGTTACCCAAATAGTCGCCGTATCTTCCGCCAGGGAAAAACCTGTCGCCTGAAGAACCTTTTCCAGGAAGTTTTTCCACGCCAAAACCTCACAGCCACTGATTGCGACCAACAGGCCCTTTTTGTTTTTGCCCGACACGGCAAAATCGGCTTCATCAGCGCTTAAAAATATTTCGTAATCAAAAATGCCACTTGACTGAACGTCGCTTAGGTTTATCATTATTAGAATAAAATTTTGAAACTTATTTTTTTAATCCTCCAACTTAGAATATATTTTTGTCAAACAGCTTTTTTTTGTAACTTTACGCAAATTTAAACGAAAATAAAAATGGATATCAGTATTACCAGAGCTAAAACTTCCCGCCTCGACCAGGTGGATTTCAACAACCTGCCATTCGGACGTTTATTTTCCGATCACATGTTTATTGCTGATTATTACGAGGGCGCCTGGCACAATCCTCGTATTGAGCCATTTCACAATTTCAGCATCCACCCTGCCACTATGGTTCTGCACTACGGGCAGGAGATATTCGAAGGCATGAAGGCCTCCAAAAGCTACGACGGAACGCCCATGCTGTTTCGCCCCGAGGTGCATGCCCGCCGCTTTAACCTCTCGGCTCAGCGCATGTGCATGCCCACCATTCCCGAAGCGCTTTTCCTCGAAGGGCTGATGAAGTTGGTTCAACTCGACCAAAACTGGATTCCCCCTCAGGAAGGCAGTGCCATGTACATCCGCCCGACAATGATCGCTACAGACGAGTTTATCGGGGTAAAACCCTCGCAGACGTATAAGTTTTTCATCATCTTGGGTCCCGTAGGGCCTTACTATCCCAAGCCCGTCCGCCTACTGGCCGAAACAAAATACGTGCGTGCTGTCAATGGTGGAACCGGCGAAGCTAAAGCCGGAGGAAATTATGGTGGAACTCTGCTGCCTGCCGAAATGGCCATGAAAAAAGGCTACGACCAGGTACTCTGGCTCGACCCGCACGAATATAAGTACATTCAGGAATGCGGAACCATGAACCTGTTCTTTGTCATTGACGGCAAGGTGATCACACCTCCACTCAGTGGCACCATCCTCAAGGGCGTCACCAGAGACAGCGCTATCCAACTGCTCAGGGAGGCCGGCTACGAAGTGGAAGAATACCCACTCACCATCCAGGAAGTCGTCGAAGCCTATCACAAAGGCACCCTCCAGGAAGCCTTTGGTACAGGTACCGCCGCCGTTGTCTCCCACGTTTCAGACATCGCCTACCAGGACCTGGTTATGGAGCTGCCACCGATCAACACCCGCAAAGTCGGCGAGTTCGTCAAAACCACTATTGACAAACTTCGCTCCGGCAGGATTAAGGATACCCACGGTTGGCTCAAGCCAATTCCCCTTGAAGAATTGATCAACGCCTAATCTTTTTGAAAAAATACAACTACTGAGCAGGGGGTGTTCCTCGGTGAAAAATTGAAAATTTTCTCCAAGAAGAAGCACGCTCCATTGCAGGTAGTCAAAAGGCCAGAGGCAAGTTGTCGTCTTTGGGTTTGTTTGCGATTTAGCCACCGTTACACCCTGTTATGGAATAACCAACTTGCCATTTGTTGCCTGACTACCCACTAAGAGTATGTTGGAGTTTTGGTGCTTGAGCCGAGATGCTTTTTGAGGTTGCATCGCATCCCTACGGAGTCGAAAAAAGGTAAAAAGCAGGCGAAAAGGGGCCATTTTTTGCCAAGTGTCCAAATCTACAACCTGTCCTTAGTAGTCACGAAGAAGTAAAATTGCGGTAAGGTTTTAGCCTTATACCGCATCCACACAAGGGCCAGGTCTATTTGCAGACTTGGCCTTTCTGTTTTTATTTGTTGCTTAAAAAAGTCATGCAGACCCAAGCACCTGATTTCCTGGTCGTCGGCCACATCTGCCACGACAAACTCCCGGGGGGCTTCCAGCCGGGAGGAGCTGCTGCCTACGCCGGCCTCACAGGCATGCACCTTGGCTTCCGCACTGCTGTTTTGTCAAGCTACGGTGATGATTTTTTGTTTGGCGATCTATTTCAGGCAATGGAGCTTTTCGGTGTGCCCGCTCCCCACACGACAATTTTTGAAAACATCTACGAAAATGGACAGCGCCGCCAGTTTTTACACCAAAGAGCGTCTCTGCTGTCGCCCGCTCACCTACCACAAACCTGGCGATCTGCAAAAACCGTCCTCCTCGGTCCGATCTGCGACGAGGTGGATTTAGAGTTCCTCCATTTTTTTAACCCCGAAAAAACCACGGTGATCGCCTGCCCTCAAGGTTGGATGCGGCGCTGGGACGACAAGGGCAGGGTCTCGGTCAAGCCCTTTGAAAACTGGGAGTTGTTGCGCTCTGCCACTCTCGTTTCCATGAGCGAAAACGACGTGGGCTGCAACTGGGATCTGATTGAGCAAATTGCCGGAAAAATTAATATCCTCGCCGTGACCCAGGGCCGGCAGGGGGCCACAGTTTTTCGCCAGGGCCGCCCGCAGCATTTCCCTTCGCTTCCCGCCTGGGAGGAGGACCCCACTGGTGCTGGCGATGTCTTTGCCGCGGCTTTTTCCCTGCATTTTACCCGGCACAAAAACCTGGAGGAGGCAGTGCAGTTCGCCAATGCTGTAGCTGCAAGGAGCGTCGAAAAAAAAGGCCTGGAAAGCACCTTCAACAGTGCCTTCCCCAAAATGTGAGTACCTCCGGATTAGGTGCAAAGCTCAATGCGGGGATTTCACCTGAACGCTACAACCTTTTGCCGCTGCACTCCCAGCCCTTCTGCGCCCAATTCCATGACGTCACCCGGCTGGAGGTAGCGGGGGGGGTGCAGGCCCAGCCCGACTCCACTCGGGGTGCCGGTGGAGATGATATCGCCCGGAAGCAGCGTCATGAACTGGCTGATGTAGCTGACCAGCTCGGGAATGTTGAAAATCAGGTTAGCAGTGTTGCTGTTTTGGAGCATTTCTCCGTTGACTTTCAGCCAGAGGTGCAGTTTGTGAGGCTCGGGGACTTCATCTTTGGTAGCGAGGAAAGGCCCCAGCGGAGCGAAGGTGTCCGCACTTTTGCCTTTCACCCATTGCCCGCTGCGCTCCAGCTGAAATTCCCGCTCGCTGATATCGTTGTGCAGGACATAACCCGCTACGTAGTTAATTGCAACCCCCGGCTCCACGTAAGCTGCCCGTTTTCCGATGACGACGGCAAGCTCCACCTCCCAGTCGGTCTTGACAGCACCCTTCGGAATGATGACATTGTCATTGGGGCCACACACTGCAGTGGTTGATTTAAAAAAGAGAACCGGCTCCCTGGGCAATTCCATCTTGCTCTCCCTGGCATGGTCTGCGTAGTTGAGGCCCACGCAAATAATTTTAGAAGGCCTGCAAACCGGTGGCCCCAGGCGGCTACGACCACTGACTTCGGGGCAACCTGCTCCGTTCTGCTTCAGCCAGGCCGCCAGGCGCCTCAAGCCATTTTTTGTAAAAAAATCTTCGTCGTAATCCTCGCCAAACGCGCTGACGTCCAGGTATTTGTTCTCCATCGTCAACACCCCCGGACTTTCGTGCCCCGGCTTTCCAAATCTAATGAGTTTCATACGCAGGTACTCGTTTTGATACAATTATTAAAAAAGTAACCATTTAGAGCTTGTTTGTGCTTTGGTCACTTGGCTAAAAAACGGCCCTTTTACAGCACTTTCCCCCCTTTTTTTCCGTTGCGTAGCGCTGCTACGCAACGGAAATAAGGAGAAAAATTGACGAAAAATTGCTCGTATTCAGCTGCTGTTGGGGTTGGGCTGCCGGAGATAAAAAGACACCTTTTTAGCCCGGTAAGGAACGTGCCGGAAATAAGTTAGGTATTTCGGCGAGTGTATTTTGGGGGCTGGCAAGGCAGTGAAATAGGCGCATAGCCTTAGAGCTT
>WBZO01001167.1_pt1 | contig 43861 bp, 22 predicted proteins | sample 5204261 | NCBI WGS metagenome assembly WBZO01 (sample SAMN12412400, study PRJNA552823) | activated sludge metagenome | isolation source: activated sludge from anammox sidestream of wastewater treatment plant... | place: USA: North Carolina | collected 2017-09
GTCGCGCCAGTGCCCGACGTCCCGCCGCTGCCCGAGATGCCCCCGGTCGCGCCAGTGCCCGACGTCCCGCCGCTGCCCGAGATGCCCCCGGTCGCGCCAGTGCCCGACGTCCCGCCGCTGCCCGAGATGCCCCCGGTCGCGCCAGTGCCCGACGTCCCGCCGCTGCCCGAGAGACCGCCCGTGCCACCGCTGCCCGCCGTCCCGCCAGTCCCTCCGGAGCCGGGCGTCACGCAGGTGTTGCTCGACGCGTTGCAGACCATGCCCCCCGAGCAGTCCGCGTCGGTCAAGCACTGGACGCAGCGGTTGGGGCGTGGGTCCACCTTGCAGCGAGGCTGGCTTGCGCTCGTGCACTGGGCGTCCGTGAGGCACTCGTCGACGAACACATCCGTCGGCTGAGCGCCCGGGATCGTGGGGTTGCCGTCGGTGGGCGTGGTGCCTTCGGGCGCCCCCAGCTCACCAGCTGCCGTGACGCGGCCCTGGTTGCTGACGGTGCCCAGCCGAGTCCCGAGCACCCTGGCCTGGAAGCTGAAGCTTGCCGACTCCCCCGGGGCGATCTTGCCACCGGCGGTGTCGTTGGCCCCCTCGCCGAGCCGCACGTACAGCGTGCCGGTCGCGTCGACGTACTCCCCTTGGTCGCTGTCCATGGCGTCGGACAACGGCCCGGTCGTGGCCCCCGTCAAGCGCTCGAGGCTCTCGCGCACGTACTCGAGTCCCGCGGGGAGCTGGTCGGCCACCTCCACGTCGATGGCGGTGTCGTTGCCATCATTGGAGACCGTGATGGTGTACTGAAGCACGTCCCCCGGCAGCACCGCGCCGCCGTTCAGATCCACCACCGTCTTGGTGGACGACGTGAAGCTCGGCTCGAAGGTGCCGATCGACGTGATGAAGGCGCCCAAGAAGTACTCATCTTGAGAGCTGGTGGCGCTGATGGCCGCGCGCGTCTGCCCACCCGTCAGCCGAGGCCGAACGTTGATGATATCGTAGTCCACGCTCGGGTAGGAGTTGGGCACCCCCGAGAGCTGGGGCAAATCCCCCACGGCGGTGACGGGCAGACCCTGCCTGGACCGCGTCCCGTTGAAGAAGTTGTCGATCGGGTTCTGGGCGTCGCTGAGCCGGGAGCTGGCGCTCAGCGGTGGCGTGCCAAACAGCAGCGAGTCGCCGCTGGCGTCCGCGTCGCCCTCGTAGGCCAGCACCATCAGCTTGGCGTCGAAGCCGGTGTTCGTCGGGGTCCGGAAGCCCTCCAGGATGGCGCTAGCGGGGTTCTGCGGGCGCACGTAGTCGAGGCCGTCGAAGAGGGTGATGTTGCGGAGCGGGTCGCTAGCGAGCTCGTAGACGACGACCAAGGCCCAGGCCGAGAACGCCACCTCTTGCCGCAGGTTGACGAAGTTGACGGAGTCGACCCCGGAGACGCGGTAGGCGCCCACGCCGTACTGTTGCACCAAGCTGGTGACGTCTGCGACGGATTGATACACGACCTCACCGTCCCCCATGGGGATGGTGAAGCTGCGGGCGGCGCTCACGGTCTGAGAGAAGCGCCCCGGGCGCGCGACCGTGACCGTAGGGTCCGCTGCGGCGCCCTCCCGGCGTGCTCCCCAATAAAGGTACGCGTGCGTCACGCCCGCCCCGGTAGGGAGCTGGAGCACGGCGGTGGTGCGCGCGGTGTTCGCCGTGTTGGTGAGGTTCGCGGTCGCCGCCCCATCCGACGGGCTGTCCGAGCGCCAGAACACGTCAGGGGAGCTGTCGTTGTAGTTGAAGCCGCAGGTGAAGGTGGTAGGCGCCGACCCTACGAGCGGGGCGACCGGGAGGCGGCAGTCCCAGCCCATGCTGTTGCCGATGAACGCCACGTCTCCACGCTGGTCGACCTGCAGGCGCATCTCCGGCGCGGCCAGCGAGCTGGCGCTGGAGAGGAGAGGGAGGGCGAGCGCGGTGAGGCCGCTGAGGATTCCAAGGTGACGCATGACGAGACTCTCCTGAGACGCAAAGTGATGGCCACTGGGTCGCGCTTAAGACCCCGAGCGGCCGCTCCAGCGGCGGAGCTTGCCCCGAAGGTCGAGCTTTCGCCAACGCTAATTCGCTCGGCTCCAGGGCGCTTCTGACGGTGGCCCCGGCCCGGTGCGGGCTGCGCGAAGCCACTCCGGAGCTCACCGCCGCGCCCTGCGGGACCCTCTCCGCCGAATTCTGTTCCTTTTCACCTAAATTCTGCGCTATTGTAGTGACACTGCAATCACCTCGGGCGTGCTTGACGCACGACCTTCGCCAGGGAGACCAGCCGTGGCCATCGAAGTCCCCTCCGTACGTATTCTGATCGTGGATGATGACCAAGCGATCTGCGACTACATGCAGACGCTGCTGGAAAAAGACGGCTTCGTCGTCAAGACGCTGAACGATCCCACGAAGGTAGAAGACGAGATCCGGCTCAACGCCTACCACGTCATCATCTTGGACCAGATGATGCCGAAGCTCGACGGCATCGAGGTCCTCCGCAAGATCCGCGGGCTCGACACCGACATCGCGGTCGTCATGTTCACGGCGCACCCCAACCTGGAGAGCGCCGTCGCCTCGATGAAGCTCGACGCGCTCGACTACATCAAGAAGCCCTTCAACGTGGACGAGTTCCGCGAGGTGCTCGCCCGCGTGATGAAGAAGAAGGGGCTCGCGCGCACCCCTGAGGAGATGCTCCATAAAATTATTGGGGACACCATTCGCGGTATGCGCAAGGAGCGGGAGCTGACCCTCAAGCAGATGAGCCGCCGGACCGGGCTGAGCATCTCGCTCTTGTCACAGATCGAGCGGGCTGAATCGAGCCCCAGCATCTCCAGCCTCTACAAGATCGCGGTTGCGCTCGACGCCCGGGTGCAGTCACTCTTCGGTACCCACTGAGCCCGCGTGCTCCCCTCCCCTGCCTCCCGACGCATCGCCCCGTGGTGCGCTCGCCCCGTCCCTACCCAGGAAGCTTCATGAATCAACCGGCTCACCCCTCCCGCCCCGCCCCTGCCGCTCGTCGCCCTTGGCTCCGCCGTCCTGGCGCCGCCCTGCTCGGAGGCGCGGCGCTCCTGCTCGCCTTCGACGCTTCCCGTGCGGTGGACGCCGCCTGGCCGCCGCCCCCCGACGCTACCCCAGCGACCCTCAAGGACCCCGCCAACTGGCCGAACGATCCCTCCTACGGCTACCGCGCCTCGGCGCGGGCCAGCGAGCGAGAGGCTGGGCAGTGGGAGCTCTACTCCTTCCTGCCGGACCGCTCGCCGGGGGCGCCGCCCGTGCGCGGCGCGGAGACCGCGGCGGGCATGAGCGTGGACATGGCCTGGCGCCACACCATCGGCGACGACCGCGTGCTCATCGCGGTGCTCGACAGCGGCATCAAGTGGGACGAGCGTGATCTGCTCGACAAGGCCTACCTGAACAAGCGCGAGCTCGGCAAGGCCTCGCAGCGCCCCACTCACGCGGACGGCTCGGCGTGCGCGCCGCTCGACGCCGGCCGCCCCACGGAGGACCTCTACGACTGCAACGGGGACGGCATCTTCTCGGTGTCGGACTACTCGGAGACGCCCGGGGTCACGGACCTGAACCAGAACGGGGTGCTGGACGCGGGTGATCTCATCGTGGCGTTTTCCGACGGTGTGGACGACGACGGCAACGGGTACGTCGACGACATCTCCGGCTGGGACTTCATGAAAAATGACAATGATCCGTACGACGACACGCGCTACGGACACGGCACGGGGGAGGCGCGCGACAGCTCGGCCGCGGCCAACAACGGCATCGGGAGCGCCGGCATCTGCGCGCAGTGCCGCTTCGTCCCGCTGCGCGTGGGCGACAGCTTCATCGCCGACGTGAACGACTACGCCAAGTCGGTCATCTACGCCACGGACAACGGCGCCAGCGTCATTCAGGAGGCGCTCGGGACCATCAACATGAGCCGCTTCGCGCAAGACGCCATGGACTACGCGTACGCGCGCGGGGCCATCGTCATCGCCAGCATGGCAGATGAGAACTCTCGCCACCACAACCTCCCCGCCGCGGCCAACCACACCCTCCCCGTCCACGCCATCGAGATGCTGGGCTCCGGGCAGCAGTCCACCACCGCGGAGAGCTTTCTCGCCTTCAACAACTGCAGCAACTACGGCGCGCAGAACTTCCTGTCGGCCTCGGGCGTCTCGTGCTCCAGCGAGGCCACCGGCAACCTCTCCGGCATCACGGGGCTGGTCTTCTCCATGGGCCTCGAGGCGGGCTACGGCGCGGGCGGCGCCCACCCCGCGCTCACGGCGGGGGAGGTCATGCAGCTGCTGATGATGACCGCGGACGACATCGACGTCCCGGAGTCGCGCGGCGAGGAGCCCCGGCATCGCTGGTCGCAGCCTGGCTTCGACCAGCGCTTCGGCTACGGCCGCGTCAACGCCAACGCGGCGGTGGAGCAGGTCGCGGCCGGGCGGATCCCCCCCGAGGTGGACGTCGTGAAGCCGTACTGGTTCGAGGTGCTGTACAAGGACCAGGTCACCGCGCCGGTGCCGCTCCTCGGCACGGTCAGCGCCAAGCGCGCCCCCAGCTATGACTACGTCGTGGAGTGGGCGCCGGGCGTGCAGCCCTTGGACGACGCCTTCACCGTCATCAAGTCCGTCCCCAACGTCCCGGGCGGCACGGTCACCGGCGCCGACGGCACCCCGCTCGCGGAGCTGGATCTGAGCACCATCGACGCGACGCACGAGCCAGATCCGGACAGCCCGCTCGGAGAGAACCGCTACACCTTCACGGTGCGCGTCCGCTCCGTGGCGCACTACGGCGGCAGCATCGGCGACGTCAAGGGTGAGCTGCGGCGCGCGTACTACCTCTATGAAGATCCGGATCTGCTCCCCGGCTTTCCCATCTATCTCGGCGCCTCCGGGGAGTCGAACCCGAAGATGGCGGACATCGACGGGGACGGCGTCCGTGATCTCGTCGTAGGGACCGCCAGCGGCGAGCTTCACGTCTTCAGCATGGCGTCTGGAAAGGCGGCGCCCGTGGCGGGCTTCCCCTTCCGCGCGCGCCCCATCGATGGCCTCGACGCCAGCCCCGCGCCCAACGGCGCCGACTACCGGCAAGCCCCCGCCTACCGTGACGCCGCGCTCGGCCTGAGCTCCGTGGCTCGGGAGTCCATCAGCGCGACGCCTGCCATCGCGGACCTCGACGGAGACGGCAAGCCGGAGATCGTGTTCACGACCTTCGGCGGCACCCTCTACATCGTCCGCGCGGACGGCACCGCGTTCCCAGGCTGGCCCGTCCGCATGCCGGAGGTGCCCTCCTGCCCGCTCGACGCCGCCACCCCGAAGCCTGAGCAGTGCATGGACACCGAGACGCGCATCGCGCGCGGCGCCTTCGGTTCACCCGTGCTGGTGGACATGAACAAGGACGGCAAGCTCGACATCGTCCAGGGCTCCTTCGACGGTAAGGTGTACGTCTACCAGCAGGACGGCAGCGTCCTGCCGGGCTGGCCCGTGGCCGTCCGCTTCCCCAACAACTCCAAGGAGTTCGGGCGCGTGTTCACGACCCCCGCCGTCGCGGACTTCACGGGGGACGGTATCCCGGACGTGCTGGTCGGCTCGAACGAGCGACTCGGTGCCGGCAGCGGCGCAGGGGCGTTCTACGTCATCGACGGGCGCGGCACGGCCGCGGGGCAGCGCCCCTACCTGCCCAACTGGCCCGTCGGGATGACCTCGCTCAACATCTTCCCGCTCGTCGCCGAGGGCGTCGGCAACTCGCCCGTCATCGCGGACGTGGACGGGGACGGCAAGCCCGACGCCATCATGCACGGCAACGCCAGCGCACCGCTCATCCTCCCGGGAGACCCCGGTGCACAGAGCGGCCTCAGCGGGACGCCGGCGAACGCCATCCCGGTCCGCCTCGACAGCAACGGCAACGAGGAGGGGCGCGGCCTCGAGCCCACCGCCTTCTTCGGCGCCAGCTCGAAGGCGCTCCGACCGGACACCATGCTGCCGCTGTTCGCCCAGCCCTCGGTGGGAGATCTGAACATGGACGGCACGCCGGACATCATCACCGCCGGCGGCTCGCTCAGCATGGCGCAGTCGCTCTTCGCCAAGGGCCCCAGCAGCGGCACTGCGCAGCAGCTCGTGGGGATGTGGGACGGAAAGACCGGGAAGATGCTGCCCGGGAGCCCCGCGCTCATCGAGGACTTCAGCTTCTTCAACAGCCAGGCGGTGGCGGACATCACCAACGACGGCTACCCGGAGGTGCTCGTGGGCTCCGCGGGCTACTACCTGCACGCCTTCGACGGCTGCGCGCTCGAGGCGCCTGGCTGGCCCAAGTTCACGGGCCAGTGGATCGCGGCGACCCCAGCGGTGGGCGACATCACGGGAGCGGGCACCCTCGACGTCGCCGTCCCCACGCGCGCGGGCTGGCTCTATGCGTGGCGGACTCCCGGCAAGGCCGACGGCGTGGTCCAGTGGGAGAGCTTCCACCACGACAACCGCAACACGGGGGACTACTCCGTGGCGCTCGAGCATGGCACCAAGACGAGCGACGTCGGGCCACGCCCGGTCGATGCGGACGGCGCCTGCATCGCGAAACAAGACCCGCCCCCGGCCACGCAGGACGAGGACGATGGCTGCGGCTGCGCCGTGCCCGGTCGCGCCACCGGCAGCGCCACCCTCACTCTGCTGCTGCTGCCCCTGGCCGCGCTGCTGCGGCGCCGCCGGCGCTGAACTCCCTCGAGCAATAGCGAGAGAGCTTCGTAGCTGCTCCCTGGGGGGGTGGCCACGAAGCTCTCTCTCGTTTCTGGTAGCGAGGGTCGGACTTGAACCGACGACCACACGCTTATGAAGCGCGTGCTCTAACCAGCTGAGCTACCTCGCCGAGGGCGGGCTATATGCCGCGCGAAGGGCGGGGCTGTCAAGGACGTCGCCCCCCGGGCCCTGGCCCTTCACGGCTCACGGGTGGGTTGACCGCGTCGAAGGTCATGTTGAGCCGGACCTCTCTGCCCAGCAGCGCGGGCGGCGCGGGATAGCTGGCGGCGCGCCGCACCGCCGCGAGGAGGTTGGCGTCGAAGGCCGGCACACCGCTCGGGCGCACCAGCCCGATGCCCGTGACGCTGCCGTCCGCGCGTACCGTGAAGGCCACGACGGCGAGGCCTCCCAGACCGTCCCGCGCGGCCGCGTACGGGAACGCGTCGCGCCAGTAGGGCTCGAGGTGCTGGACCACCTGCCGAAACCAGGTGACGGCGCGCGGATCGGAGGCCAGGCCCTCGCTCGCACCAGGCCCGACGCCATTGGCCTTCGAGCGCGCGCCTTGGCCCGAGGTGGCCCCGCTGCCCAGCCCTGAGCCTGCGGCCTGGCCTCCTCGCCCGCTGCCGAGCCGCCCGCCCGGCGTGCTCGACTGCAGCAGCGCCGTGACCGCGCGCGAGACCTCTTGCCGTGAGTCGACGGTGTCGCGCGTGGTGCCCCGCTCGCGCGCTGGCACGGCCGCACGCCCCTGGGGGACGAGCGGGCGCGCCAACCGGATGGATGCCGAGCGCTGGCGCTGCGGCGCCAGCGCCGCGCTGGACGACCCCGGAGCCTGGCCGGAGCGAGCGCCGTCCACGCCGACGGCGCTCGGGGTGGCTTCCCCCTCGGCGGGCGGCTCGGCGGGGAGCCCTGGGGGAGCGCCGCCCACCGGGACCGTGACCCGACCGCCGTCCGAAGGCACGGCGTGCCGGGCATACGGCAGCCTCAGCTCCAGGCGCCCTGGGCCCGTCGTCACCAGCGTCCATTCCATGGGGTTGGGTGTCGCGCGACGATCGTCGAGGCTGGCGCGCGTGGTGGCGGTGTCGAGGCGCTGCACCTGGCTCCGGGTGAGGTGTGTCACGAGGTCTCGATCACGGCTGTCTTCATCGAGGCTGGACGCGAGGTTGAGCGCTGCCACGCTCACCTCACGCTCCCCACCCCCGCCCAGCACCAAGGTGTCCGGGCGAGGCTCCCGCTCCCCGCCACCCATCACGACGGCCGGCGAGCTCGACGTGGAGGGGCTCGGCGCGGCTCCGCGGGCACGCTCCACGGAGGTGGCTGGCGCAGCCGAGCCGTGCAGCTCCACCTCGATGGGTGGCTGGGCGCTTGAGCGCGGCGGCTCGGCGCCCCACTGCCGCTGGACCCAGATCCCGGTCAGGCCCAAGACCCCCAGGTGCAGCAGCAGCGAGACACCCCAGGGCCACCGCTCAGCGGCGCTGCCGCTTGCCCCGTCTCCCGCCGAGCGCTGGACCCTCATCCGAGCAGAGTATGGCCTGCCTGCACCGCGCGAGCCAGCGCCCCACCGAAGCGGCGCACCGCGTTGTCGGTGGTGAGCGCCGCGACGGCCTCGAGCTCGAGCCCTCGCAGCTCGGCGAGCTTGCGCGCGGTATGCACGACGTAGGCCGGCTCACAGGGCTTCCCCCGCAGCGGCACGGGCGCCAGGTAGGGGCTGTCGGTCTCGAGCAGCACGCGCTCCGCGGGCGCCGTCGCTGCCACCTCTTGGATGGCGTGCGCCGACTTGAAGGTCACGATCCCCGAGAAGGACACGTCGAAGCCCAGCTCGAAGGCCTGGCGCGCAAAGCGCAGATCTTCGCTGAAACAGTGGATGACGCCGCCCACCTGCTCGGCGCCCTCTTCGCGCAGCAGCCGAAGCGTCTGCTCTGGCGCCTCGCGCGTGTGGATGACGAGCGGCTTGCCCACGCGGCGCGCCAACCGGATGAAGCGTCGGAACACCTGCTCCTGCTCCTCCACCGTGGAGTGGAGGTAGTGATGGTCGAGCCCCACCTCACCGACCGCCACGACCTCAGGGTGTGCCGCCAGCCGCTCGAGCGCCTGCTCCAAGCCTGGCGTCCACTGCGCGGCGTCGTGGGGATGCACGCCGACGCTGGCGACGACCTCGGCTCGGCGCTCGGCCAGCCGCACCGCCTCCTCCGCGGCCCCGAGCGAGCCCACCCCGATGCACACCAAGGCCCCCACCCCCGCCCGCCGCGCGCGGTCTAGCACCTCGTCCTGCTGGCCACAGTACTTGGCGTCCAAGTGGCAGTGTGTGTCTACGAGCATGCGCCGCGCCTTAGCACAACACGGCGCAGCACGAAGCCGAGCGCCACCAGGGCGCTCGCCAGGGCGAGCTCCTGCGCGGTCGCGGCCCCAGCGACGAGCGTGATGGCGCCGAGCGCCAACCCGGGGAGCCACAGCACCCGGCGAGAGAGCCCACGCTCACCGCGCCACGCCAGGCGCGCGAGCGCGGCGGCGCTGACCCCATACTGCGTGAGCACCGCGACGCTCGAGAGCGCGAAGAGCGACGCGACGTCACCCGCGAGGACCAAGCCCACGACCGCGACCACGGTGATCAGGAGCGCTCGCTGGGGCACCGCGCGGCGCTCCTGCGCCAGCGCTGCCCCCAGGGCCCCCGGCTCCCCGAGCACCGCGAGGTACCGCGGCGTCATGGCGAGCATCCCGAACGCGATGCCCAAGGCCGAGACGTTGGTACCCCAGGCGACCAGCGTGGCGAGCCCATCCCCTGAGAGCGTCCGGGCGGCCTCGACCAAGGGCGCCTCGGCGCCCGCCAGCTGGGGCACGCCCCTCAGGCAGGCCCAGTGGATCGCGACGTAGAGCGCGGCCGCGAGCACCAAGCTGAGCCACGTCGCGCGGGGCACGCTCGTGGCCGCAGCGCGCACTCGCCCCGCCGGCACCGGCACGATCTCGAAGCCCTGCAGCGCGAACACCAGCACGAGCGCGGCTCGCCACGCGGCGAAGCCTGGCGGCGAAGCGGGGGCGGCGCGCGGCGTGAGCGAGCCCCCGAGCCAGCCCGCCAGCGCCAGCGCCAGCAGCGGCGCGAGCTTGAGCACCGTGATGGTCCCCCAGAGCCTCGCGCTCGGCCTCAGCCCGGCCGCGACGATCACGCCGAGCGCCACGATGAGCGCCACCCCCAGGCCCCGGGGCGCGACGGCGCCCGTGACGCCCAGCCCAGGGGCAGCGTGCTCGATGAGCCCAGCGAACACCGCGGACGTGCTGAGGACGGCAGACACGAAGGCGACCCACCCCACGCCGAACGCGACGCGCGGCCCGAAGCTGGCGTTCGCCCAGACGTAGGGGCCGCCGTCCCTGGGGAAGAGTGCCCCGAGACGAGCGACCACCAGCGCGACCGGCAGCAGGCAGAGCGCCGTCGCCGCGTAGGCGAACAAGCCGCTCAGGCCGGGCGCGTAGCGCGCCACCTCGGCCGGCGCGAAGAAGATCCCGACCCCGATGACGCCGTTGAGGCCGAGGGCGAGCAGCGCCGCGAAGCCCAGCGGGCGCTCCGTCATGAGCTTGGGCACCGCCAGCAGCCCTCGTCAGGGAGCCCCGAAGCGCTCGCGCAGGAGCAGGGTAGCCGCCTCCACCGCGCTCCCCTCGTCGTAGCCGTAGCGCTGCTGCAGCTCCGCGAGCAGACGCTGCGCGAGCGCTCGCCGCTCCTCGTCGAGCCCAGCGCCACCGTCCTGCGTCAGCGTCAAGAGATCGTGCGTGAGCCGCCCCAGCGCCTGACGCTTCTCAGACACCATGGCGTCCTTGAGTCGTCGTAGCGGCGCCGCGAAGACCTGCTGGGGATCCACGGGGAGGCCGGGGTGCTCGATGGCCCACGCCGCCGCGCGCGTGATGAGCTCATGGCGCTGCTGGCGGGGCTCGTCCGGCAGCCCCAGCCGCGCCTCGATCTCCTGCATCAGCGCCTCGTCGGGCGGCTGATACTGGCCCGTCACCGGATCGAGCCAGCGCTCGCCCTTGACCCAGTGGCTGACGTGGGAAACGTAGCGCCCAAAGAGCTCTACGTAGCTGTCCTCGTCGACGAGCCGACTGGCGTGGAGCAGCTCCTCTTCGTAGGTGTCGAGGAGCTGCTCGCGCAGCGCCGCGCGGAAGGCGCTCGGGTCATGGTAGCCCCCCGGCAAGGGCTCGAGGCCGAGCCAGGCGTAGTCGCTGCTGCGGCGACAGAGCGCCTCCAGCGCCTCCAGCACCCCGAGGGGAGAGAGGCGTCCGTAGCGCGGAGCTTGCGCGGCGGTGACGAGGACGGCCGTCATCTCGCGCGGGCTAGCGCCGAGGCTCCCCTCGTAGACGACGTCGGCGTCGCACTCCGCATACAGCGCGGGGAGGGCCGCGCGCATCAGCTTCGCGGCCTCGGCGTCCCAGCGCCGTGGCGCCTCTCCGTGGGTGTAGAGCTCGAGCTTGTCCAGCGCCGTGAGCTGCTCCAACAGGGGGCGCAGCTCGGCAGGGTGCCGCTCGGGCCGAGGCGGGTGCAGCCGCGTGAGCACCGCGAACTTGGCGCACAGCTCGAGGGCGTGCGGCGCGACGGGGACGGATAGGCGCGCTCCCACCTGCGCGGCGTAGATCTGCGCCTCTTCGGTCCAGCGACGCAAGTACGGAGCGCGCAACAGCGACAGCCGCCCGCGAAAGCTCTCGAACTCCGGGTGCTCTCGGAAGGCCGCGAGGTGGAGCTCGTTCGCGCTGGCGAACAAGACGCAATTGAGCTGGACGGACTGCGAGGGCAGCGTGACCTCCCCCGTCTCCGCGGTCAGCTGCAGGTACTTGAAGTGCTCCACAGGCCGCTTGAGCAGATCCGAATACTCTATCATGCCGCCCGCGGCGTCGATGAGCTCGCCGTGGAGCTCGAACATGGAGAGCGACTGCAGGGAGGGCGGCAGCGCGGAGAGCGAGCGGTCGAGCGTCACCTGGCGCTCTGCGGCGTCCACGCTCAAGCTCGGCCCCAAGGTGACGGCGCCGATCCGATAGCGCCGCGAGATGAAGTAGCGCTCCACCTGCACGTGCCGCCACACCTCGCGCAGGCTTCCGCGGTACACCCCCAGCAGCGCCTCCAGCACCTGCCGGCACTTGTGGGAGGGCCCGCCCTCGAGCAGCCAGCGGCTCGGCGGCTCGGTGCTGCCCACCCGCTCGTAGTGGCGCGCCAACCACTCGCGCCGCCAGGCCTCCGGCAACAAGAACAAGGGGTGGTCGCGCACCTCGAGCTGGAGGCGAGCGTCGAGGCGGTCTTCGGGCAGGTGAGCGTAGCTCTCCCCGCCCAGCGCAGGCGGCTCCTCACCGAAGCCGATGGCGCCGCGGAGCTGCGAGGTGCTGGGGAACACCCAGTGAAAGCGGTAGAGCGCCCCCTCGTCCAGCGACGAATAATGCTCGAGGGCGCGCTGGACGCAGCCGAGCGCCGTGCTCTTGGCGGAGCCGTTGGGGCCATGCAGCAGCACCACCCGATGCGGGCGCCCCTCCTGGGCGAAGCTGCGGAGCGCCTGGACTATGCCCGCCTGCACCTCCTCCTGACCGACGAGCGCCTCGCGCCGCGCCTCCGCGCTAGGCAAGAACGGCAGGTCGAAGAGGCACCAGCGCTGGACGCGCCCCCACGGGCGCTCGACCCAGCGCGTCCCGTAATGCTCGAAGGCGTCCCGCAGGTAGCGCGAGGCGTCGCGAGAGTGCCGCACCGGATCTTGCTCGAAGAGCTGGAGGTACTCCTCGAAGGAGAGCAGCCGCCGCTCGGCGCGGTACTGCGCCTCGACGCTCCCGCTCAGCGCGCTGAGCTCTTCCAGGACCGACGGGCTCACCGCTAGAGCTTAGCCTCTAGCCCCGAGCTCCGGGGAACGTCTCGACCATGAATCCCGCCTCAGTTCACGTCGAGGGCGAGGCTCAGCTCGCGCTTTTCGATGAGGCACTTGTCATCCGTACAGACGGAGAACTTGAAGACCCCGCTGACCTGTGTCTTGCCCTTGGCAGACGGCGTGATGCCCAGCTTGCCGGTGACGGTCATGTTCTCCACCGTGAAGACGCTCGCGGGGGCAGGGTTGGCGTCGAACTGGATCCCCTCGGCCGGCTTCCACTCCAGCTTGTAGGGGTACTTGTCGTTGACGTGGTAGGGCTCCTTCGCCGTCAGCCGCAGCGTCAGCTCCCCCTTCTCTCCAGCCTTGAGCGGGGCCGTGGGCGTCAGGCTCAGCTCGAAGCCGTCCTCCACGAATTTCGCCGCTGCGGGCGGCGCCTCCGCGACAGGGGCGGCCTCCGCCAGGGGCGCCGCCGGTGCCCGCGCCTCCTCCGTGGGGACGAAGGCCGGCGACCGCGGCTGCTCGGCGACGGGCGGGGCGTCCTTGCTACACGCGGTGAGGGCCAAACCGAACAGCAGAGTCCACGCGCACGCGACCTTGGTCATGCCTCTCCCATAGCACGCCGAGAGGCGACGTCACGCCCCCCCTTCGGACCGCACGCGCGTCACCCACGCGCGAACAACACGACCAGGACGACCCCCACGATCACCCCGACCACCACGATCCCAGCGACGGCGAAGAGCACCGCCTTCGAGGACTGCCTCGGGAGGCCTGGGATGACCTCGGTCATGTCTGGGGCCCCGAGGGCTCGTGAGTCGAGCGAGGGCGGCGCCGCCGGAGCCAGCGCCCCTCCGCCGAGCGCGTCCGACTCCCCGAAGAAGGCGTCCACGCCCGTCTCCGCGGCGGGCTCCACCGGCGCCAGCGTCATCAGCCGCGGGAGCTGGGCCTCGATGATGGAGGCCAGCTCAGCCTCCGGCGTCACCGCCCACTGCCGATGCTGGCCGCTCAGCCCGTACGCCTGCCCCAGCTCGTCCGCGAAGGCTCCTACGCTCGGCGTACGCACGACGGCGGCCTTCTTGAGCGCGTGCCCGAGCGCGCGGTCCACCGTGGGCGGCACCGGGTACTTGGCACCCAGCGCGGCTTGGCTGGGAGGCGCGGGCTCCTTGGTGAGGATGCTCAGCAAGATGCTCGGGCCATTGACGCCCTGGAACGGCACGGCGCCCACCACGCACTCATACACGATGGCGGCGAGCGCCCAGACGTCGGCGCGCTGATCGAGCGACTCTTCCCCCTTCGCCTGCTCCGGCGCCATATAGAACGGCGAGCCGATCGTCGTCCCCATGACGGTCAGCTTCTTCGCCGACTCGTTTTTGTCTTTCACGGAGCCAAAATCCAAGACCTTGACGATGTCCCCGTCGCTGGTCTGACACAAAAATAGGTTGTCCGGCTTCAGATCCCGGTGGACGAACTTGCGCGCGTGCGCCTCGTCCAGCCCGAGGGCCACCTGGCTCACCATCCGCACCAAGCGCGCTGGAGGGAGGACCCCCTCGCGCTGGAGCGTGCCGCGCAGCTCTTCGCCGTACAGGAACTCCATGACGAGCGCGTAGCTCCCGTCGGAGGTCGCCTGGAAGTCCGTCACCTCCACGATGTGCTCGTGGGGCAAGCTCTGGCTCACCTCGTACTCGCGTCGAAAGCGCTGGACAGCGACGGAGTCGCAGGCCACGTCCGGGTGCAGCACCTTGACGGCCACGTTGCGCCGCTGGTGTAGATCCAGCGCCTCGTACACGCGCCCCATCCCGCCATCGGCGACGACCCGCCGGATCTGGTAGCGCTCGCACAGCACCCGCCCCACGCGCGCGTCCCCCGTGTCGGACGCGATGGGGACCTGCGTGGCGCTCGACAGCTGCGACCCATCTTCGGGGCAGAAGCCGGCCTCGTCGGGGTAGAGCCGACTACAGACCGGACAGGCCTTCATGCCGCCGCTCCACCACGCCGCGTCTGACCTCGTGGACGGCTCACGACGCCCTCGTCTGACCAGCGCCGTCCGTCCCCTCGGGGGCGACCGCGGCGCGGTAGTACATGAGCCGGTTGCAGCTCGCGCACTGCGACAGCTCGGTGGCGCGCTGGAGCTGCTGATACGCCGCGGGCGACACCATCATGTGGCAGGCGCTGCACTTGCCGCGCTCAGTGTGGGCGAGCGCGCTCCCGCGCTTCTTCCGGATGAGCTCGTACCGACGGTAGACGGTGGGGGGCACCTTCCCTACGAGCAGCTCGCGCGCGACGCCCTTGGTCTGCAGCGCCGCCTCCACCTCCGAGAGCCGGCTCTCCGTCTCGCCGGCGCTGGCGCCGAGCGCGGCGTCCAGGGTGCTCCGCTCGGTCTCGGTGGCGTCCATGTCCGTGCGCGCCTGCTCGATGAGGCCGGCGATCTTGTCGGCCTCCAGCTCCCGATCGCGCATCAGCTTGCGCATCTCCTCGACCTCACGCTGAGCGGCGTTGGACTCTCGCTCGTTGCGTGAGCGTGACAGGCGCTCGCGCGAACGCTCCATCTGGTGCGACATCTGGCGCAGCTCCGTGAGCAGCTCTCCCCGCAGGCGCTCCATCTCCTGGATCCCCGAGCGCGACGCCGACGAACGATCCCCCAGCTCGGACAGCTTCTTACGCTTGACGCTGAGCTGCTCTTTTTCCCTCTGATATTCGTCGTTCAACTCGCGAAGCTCGGCGTCGATGAGCGCGAGCTGCTCCAAGATCTCGATCTGTGCTTGCAAGTTCACGGTGACGACGATCTCCTCAATGAAAAGCTAAGGCCAACGGCGCGGACGAGGGTGGGCCCACCTGGACTTGAACCAGGAACAACCCGGTTATGAGCCGGGGGCTCTGACCGATTGAGCTATGGGCCCCAAGCGCGTCAGCCCCCTCTGGCGCACCGCCCCCCGTGGAGGGAGTCGCCATCCGAGGGTTCCGGGTCACGCGCACGGCCGCGGACGCTAGCCGAAGCGCCCAGCCACGGCAATCAAAGCTCACGCGGAGACCTGCTCGCCTGAGTAGGGCCCCACGCCGCGCCGGTGGTCGAGAGCCGCTCGCGCTGCATGTTATGACGCTCCCACCAGTGACTACCGACCGACTCCAGGTCCGCGGCGCCTGCCAGCACAACCTCAAGAACCTCAGCCTGGATCTACCTCGAGACCGGCTGGTGGTGTTCACCGGCCCGAGCGGCTCCGGCAAGAGCTCGCTCGCCTTCGACACCATCTACGCCGAGGGCCAGCGGCGCTACGTGGAGTCTCTCTCCGCCTACGCGCGGCAGTTCCTCGACCAGCTCCCCAAGCCACGGGTGGAGAGCATCGAAGGGCTCAGCCCCGCCATCGCCATCGAGCAGCGCGCGATCGGCAAGAGCCCGCGCTCTACGGTCGGGACGGTGACGGAGCTGGCGGACTACCTCCGGCTGAGCTTCGCCCGGGTCGGGATCCCACACTGCCCAGTGTCGGGGGTGGTGCTGCACGCCTACACGGTCCAAGAGATCGTCGACGCGCTGATGAGCCGCGGGGAGGGCGCGCGGGCCACGCTGCTCGCGCCGCTCGTGCGCCAGCGGCGGAGCTCGCTCAGCGAGGAGCTGGCCTGGCTACGCCGCCAGGGCTACGTCCGAGCCCGACTCGACGGCGTGCTCCTCGACATCGCGGAGGCGCCGGACATCTCGGCCCACGCCCCGCACGATCTCGACGTGGTCGTCGACCGGATCGTCCTCCGCGAGGGCAACAAGGCGCGCCTCACGGACTCGGTGGAGCTGGCGCTGAAGCTCGGCGACGGCACGCTCCTCGTGGACGGGATGGACGGCGCCCCACCTACCGTCATGAGCGAGCGACTCGTGAGCTGGGAGCATGGCATCACCCTGCCCCCGCTCGAGCCCAAGCTCTTCTCGTTCAATGGGCCGCACGGCGCCTGCCCTAGCTGTGACGGGCTCGGCGTCCGCACCACGGTCGACCCTGCGCGCATCGTGCCGGATCCACGGCGCAGCTTGCGCGAAGGGGCGGTCGCCGCCTTCGGCCGCCGGGGCTCGGTCGCCACGGCCAGTGAGGTCGCCCGAGCCGTCCAGCTCCTGGGCGTGGACCCGGATCTCCCCTGGGCGGAGCTGCCTCAACAGCAGCGAGACGCGCTGCTCTTCGGCGCGCCGGCGCCCAAGGGCCGGCGCGCCGGCGGCGAGGCCTACGAGGGCATCGTGAGACGCCTAGAGCGCTGGCTCTCCGACGAGGAGCTGCCTCCCAGCGACGACGAGCCCGACGACGGCGCCCTCGACCCCGAGGACCTCTGGCGCTTCACGGCGCAAGCCGTGTGCGACGCTTGCGCCGGCCGGCGCCTGAGGCCCGAGGCGCTCGCCGTGAAGCTCGGTGGCCGAGACATCGCCGAGCTCTCCAGCCTCCCCCTGGTGACCCTCCACCAGACCCTGACGGAGTGGCTCGAGGGCGACCTCTTCGCTCCCCGGGACGCCACCATCGTCCGGCCCTTGCTCACCGCGATGGTCGCGCGTCTCCGCTTTCTCTTGGACGTGGGGCTCGGCTACCTCTCGCTCGACCGCCCCTCCTCCACGCTGTCCGGCGGCGAGGGGCAGCGCATCCGCCTCGCCACGCAGATCGGGGCGTCGCTGGTGGGTGTGCTGTACGTGCTCGACGAGCCGAGCGTCGGCTTGCACGCGCGGGACAACCAGCAGCTCCTCCGGGCGCTCCGGCAGCTCGTGGACAAGGGCAACAGCGTGATCGTGGTCGAGCACGATCGCGACGCCATCCTGGCGGCAGACTACCTGGTGGATCTCGGGCCCGGCGCGGGGCGCCTCGGCGGAGAGATCGTCGCTCGAGGCACGCCCGCAGAGGTGCTGGCCGACCCTCGGTCCGTCACCGGCCCCTACCTCACACGAGCCCGAGGCTTGACGCCCCCGAGCGCGCGGCGAGCCCCCGGCGCCGCGGCGCTCACCGTGGTCGGGGCGCGTGCGCACAACCTCCGAGAGCTGACCGTCGCGTTCCCGCTCGGGCTCTTCACGGTCGTCACGGGCGTGAGCGGCTCCGGCAAGAGCAGCCTCGTCATCGACACCCTGCTCGCCGCTGCGCGCTCGTCGCTCTACGGCGCCGCCGGCGTGGTCGGCCCCTGTGATCGCATCGACGGCCTCGAACACATCGACAAGGTCGTCAGCATCGATCAAGCGCCGATCGGCCGGACGCCGCGCTCGAACCCCGCCACCTTCACTGGGCTGTTCACGCAGCTGCGCGAGCTCTACGCCTCGCTACCGGACGCGCGCGCGCGCGGCTACAAGCCTGGACGCTTCTCGTTCAACGTCAAGGGCGGGCGCTGCGAGGCGTGTCAGGGGGACGGGGTGCGGCGGGTGGAGATGCACTTTCTGCCGGACGTCTACGTCCTCTGCGACTCTTGTGGGGGCACGCGCTATAGCCGTGAGACGCTGGAGATCCGCTACCGGGGGCTCAGCATCGCCGACGCGCTCGCGCTCACGGTGGACGAGGCCTGGGAGCTGTTCGAGGCCCAAGCACGCCTCCGCCAGAAGCTCACGGCCCTGCGCCAGGTGGGGCTCGGCTACCTCACCCTGGGACAGCCGGGCACCACGCTGTCGGGCGGTGAGGCCCAGCGGGTCAAGCTCGCGACGGAGCTGGCGCGGACGGCGACGGGCAAGACGCTCTACGTCCTGGACGAGCCCACCACCGGGCTGCACTTCCAGGACATCGAGCTGCTCAGCCGTGCGCTGTTCGATCTGCGCGACGCCGGCAACACGGTGCTCATCATCGAGCACAACCTCGAGCTTGCGGCCTGCGCGGACTGGGTCATCGACATCGGGCCCGAAGCCGGTGACGGTGGCGGGTGCCTCGTGGGCGCGGGGCCGCCAGAGCTGATCGCGAGCCTTCCCGAGAGCCGCACCGGGCACTACCTCGCGGCGCTCTTGCGCGAGCAGCGCGCCGCGGCCAGCGCCTCATCCGGTCCCGTGGCGCGCGCGCCGCAGCCCAAGGCCCCGAAGCGGCCTACCAAGCCCAGCGCTCGTCGCTGAACCGCCCCTGGCGCGCCTCAGCCGAAGTCCTTCTCCACCCGCTCTTGGTCTTCCTTGCAGCGAATGCAGAGCGTCGTCTCCGGACGCGCCTCCAGCCGCTTGATGCTGATGGGCTCACCGCAGTCCTCACACACGCCAAACACGCCCTTGTCCAGCTTGTCGAGCGCCTTCTGGATCTTGTCGAGGAAGACCTTCTCACGACCGCGCAGCCGGAAGGTGAACGACTGGAGGTATTCGCTCGAGGCCAGATCCATCTCATCGGGGAGGTCATTGGCGTCGAGCGCCATGTCCTCGTCCAGCGTCTGCTGGGCACGCTTGACGATCTCCGCGCGCTTGGACTCGAGCAGCTCCCGAAACTTCTTGAGCTGTGTCTTGTTCATGACGCTCCTGCCCCTAGCTCCAATCCATCCGTAGGCATTGCCGAAGCCAGCGCGGCTCGGTGAGGGCGGGGAGCCTAGTCATCCCTGCTCACCGCGTCAACGGCAGGCGCGCTCCCCGATCCGGCGGCAGGCCTCTCGCCGCACGTCGTGCGCCCGCAGCTCGCGCTCCACCGAGCCCGGTGAGCGAGCGCGGCGCGCGTCCACCGCCGTGGCAACCTCGGACGCGACCGCGCGGGGCGCCCTTCCAACATCGGGCGCACCCTCCGCGCCTACGTCGGGCTCGCCTCGGGGCTCTCCGTCGACTCCGGTGCCCCCACGACCGCAAGCGCCCGGTCGCGCGGCCGCTGCACCGCGGCGCGCGAGGGCGCCACGCGCCGCAGCGCAGCGGCGACCTCGAGCCACGCGAGCGCTTCGCGCAGCGAGCCGAGCGCGGAGTGGTCGCGAGCGGCGCGAGCGACGCCGCGCGCCTTCCGCCACGCTCGCCCCGCTGACGCCGGCTCAGACGCTGGCCAAGGCGCGGGCGCCGCCGTAGAGTGAGGGCGCGCTTCAGCGTTCCCTGCGTCATGTTGAGCTTCGATCCCCAGCGCTCGATAGCGCCCGCCAAAGCCGCTGCGACGGTGCTCGTCGTCAGAGACTCCGCGCAGGGGGTGGAGGTGTTCTGCGTCAAGCGCCACCAGCGCAGCGGCTTCCTCGGCGGAGCCGTCGTGTTCCCGGGTGGCAAGGTGGACGACGCCGACGCAGCGCCCGCGTGGACGACGCTCACCAACGGGCTGCACCCGCGCTCCACGGAGCTGGGGCTCGACGCGCAAGAAGCGCGCGCCTTCGCGGTCGCCGCGCTCCGTGAGCTGCTGGAGGAGGCAGCCCTGCTCACCGTCGTCGGGCCGCCACCCACCGATCAGGAGGTCGTCGCGCTGCGCGGCGCCCTGCAGCGGCGCGAGCGCCTCGAGCTGCTGCTCTCCCAAGCCCGGCTCACCTTGGACACGGCGAGCCTCCACCCCTTCGCACGCTGGATCACCCCCACGGCGGAGGCCAAGCGCTTCGACACGCGCTTTTACCTGACGGCCGCGCCGCCGGCACAGCACGGCGTACACGACGGTCACGAGACCACCGAGAGCTTCTGGGCTACCCCAGCGCAGGTGCTCGAGCGTTGGGCCGCCGGAGAGGTCCTCCTCGCTCCTCCCACCTCGCACTCCCTCGAGGTGCTCGGCCGCGCGCGGGACGTCCACGGCGCGCTGGCGCTCGCGGATCGACAGCCTCTCGTACCGCTCTGTCCTCACTTCTGCCTCGACGGGGACGAGCCCATCCTCGCGCTCCCTGGGGATCCCCTCTACCCAGGGCTCCCCGGCGGCGCGCTGCCTTCGGACTTGCCGACCCGCTTCGTCTTGCACGACGGCCGCTTCATCCCGCGGCGCCGCACGGGCTGAGCCGCGGCTCAGCGCCCCTCACGGTAGGCGCGGATCGCGTTGACGATGGCGTCGGCGAGCTTCTGACGGTACGCGCCGGTGTCGAGGCGCGCCTCGTCCACGGGGCTAGAAATGAACGTGGTCTCGAAGAGCACGGCCGGCATGTGCGCGCCGGCGAGCACGTAGAACCCCGCGCGCTTCACGCCGTGGATGGGCACGTCCGCGTACCCCTGCCCCAGCGACGCCTTCGCCGCGCGTTGGAGCAGCTCCGCGAGCTGCAGGGAACGCGACTGACTCCCGGGATCGATGAACCGCGCCATCGCCTCGGCCAGCTCACTTCCAGCGGCGGGCGACGCGCGGTTCTCGATGGCGGCCAAGCGCGCCGCGTCCGCGTCGTGGGCGCCCGCCAGGACGAAGCTCATCACGCCGCGACTGCTCGGATCTTCACTGGCGTTGCAGTGGATGGAGATGAACAAATCAGCCCCGAAGGCGTTGGCGCGCGCCGTCCGCTCGGGCAGCGAGACGAAGTCGTCGGTGTCTCGCGTGAGGAGCGTGGAGATCCCGAGCTCCCGCGCGATGAGCGGCGCCGCGCGGTGCGCGACGTCCAGCGTGACGTCCTTCTCCCTGAGCCCGGCCGCCCCGATGGCGCCCGGATCGTGCCCGCCATGACCTGGGTCGAGGACGACCCGCCGCACCCTTCGTCCCTTGCCGACCGCCGCGGCGGGAGCGGCCGCAGACGGCGCCTCCTTGCTCACGTCGATCACGATCCTGAAGGGCTCCGGCAAGTAGAACACACGCCGGAAGGCGGACTCCCGCAGATCCAACACGACGCGCGTCGCGCGCGCTTGCTCGCCGAGGCGCACGCGCTGCAAGAGCCCCTCGGAGCCGAGCTCACGCCGACCGTGGAAGCTGGCCCCCAGCACGTCCACGTAGACCCGCGGGCCCTTGCCCTCCACGGCCGGGAGGTACCCCGTCTCGAAGCGCGCCGGTCGATTCAGCGCGATGACCACTCGCGCGGTGTCCGTGGACGGGAAGCGCTCGAGCCCCACGATCTTCAGGTTGGAGTTCGGCGGCTCTGCCGCGACGCTCGGGCTGACGACCCCATCGCCCGCCCCCGCGTCTGCGGTGGGCGTGGTCTCGGGGGCCACGGCGGAGCCCGCCGCGGCCCCCGGCGGCGCCGCTCGCTCGAGCTCTGCCAGCACGTTCGGCAGTGGACGATAGACGGCGAGCACGGCCAGCGCTCGCTCCAACCGCGCCTCACAGGTGCGCGCGGCGGCGCGACGCTGCGCGACCAGCTCACGGTACGCGAGCCCCGGGTCACTGCGCTGCTCGGCCTCCAGGAGCGCGCGCTGCAGCGCCGCGTCACAGCTCGAGGGCGCCTCCGCCCGAGCCGCCGCGGCCAGCGCCTCCAGCGCCTCCCACGCGTCCGCGGGGCGCCGCTCGAGCCGCCACCAGCGCTCTCTCAGCCCAGCCGCCGCCCACCAGCGCTCGGCGGCCTCTCCGCCCTTCAGGCGGCTGGCTGCGGCGGCGAGCCGATCACTCTCAGCCACCGCCTCTACCCGCGACTCGGGCGTGAGCGGCGCGGCGCTGCTGCTGGACGCAGGTGCAGGCACGGACGCGCGCTGACACGCTAGGCCGAGCAGGGCAGCAGACAGCGAGACCCAGCGGGGGTTCACGCGCTAGGTCTAGCTCAACCTCTGCTCCTGGGGCCACTTCGGTCGGCTCTCACGCCACGGTGCTTCCCTTCTCAACCCAAGCAGGAGCGGCGTCTTCATCGCTGGAAACATCCGTTCTAACCAAAGAGAGCACACCGGCAGCACGTTGCGAGGGGCCTCGGCGCGATGCTAGCTTGAGGCTCCGAACACGGAGCCACATGGCGATCGACAAGCACAGCCCAGCACCGCCCGCCTCCACGCCTGCGGGCTTCGACGTCGAGGCTGCGGAGCGCGCGGCCGACAGCTACCGTCCCAGCTGGGTCGGTCTCGAAGCGGTGGACGCGGCCACGGCGCCAGCGGCGGAGCCCAGCGCCGCCACGGGCGAGCCTGAAGCCCTTGAGCCCGCCACCGAGGAGACGGCGCCGGCAGCGGCGGACGCCCAGGGCGCTGAGGCTCCCGAGGTGAGTCCCCCAGTAGAGGCCGCGCCGGTCGCGGTCGCCCTGGAGCAGGAGGTCACGTCCCCGTCAGCGGCTCCGGCGCCCGGCTCGGAGGCCGCCGCACCAAAGAGCCCCAGCGGCGTCGCGCGGCAGAGCACGCCCTCACCCCAAAGCGAGGCGCACGCGGCGCGTGGTGCCACGGCTGCCGTCAGCACGTCGGCCGAGTCCGAGGCCTCACCGGAGCCCTCTCGCCCCTCGGCGGTGCGCATCGCGCTGTTTCTGGGCGTGGCTGCAGCCCTGGGCTACTACCTCCTGCGGCCGACTGAGCGGCGTGACGCCACCGAGCCCGCCGCCAAGCCCACGCCCACGCTCTCACCCGCGGCCCCACCGGTGGCCGCCACCACGAACGCCCCGACGGTCACCGCTCGGGCGACGCCACCCTCCGCTCCCAGCGCCGAGGCGACGCCTCCCGCGGCGCCCGCTCCGGCCACCGCGGAGGCGCCACCACGGCCCGTGATGGCGCCGGTGCCTCCCCCAGCGCCGGGGCCTGGCGCGAACAAGCCACGCCTCCCCACCGCTGGGGCTCCTGCTACTCCTGCCCCGCCCCCGGTGGCCGCCACTCCGAGCCCGGCGCCGCCCCCCACGACGACTGCGCGCCCTCCCGCCACAGCCACCTTCCCGACCCCCGAGCCACCCAAGCGCCCTTCGAAGCCGGACTCCAACATCGTCCGTGACAGCCCCTTCTGACCCTGAGCGTCACCGCTCAGCGGGCAGGCTCGGCCCTCTGCCGCGCCCACCTTCCCCTGATCGTCTCCTCGTGTCACTCCCCCCTGCTCCACCCTCGAGATCCATGAAAGCCCCCCGCGTCTTCGCCACCCTGCTCTCTGCCACGCTGCTCTCGAGCACCCTCGTCGGCCTCCCGTCCATCGCTCGCGCGGAGGACGACGCCGTGACGGAGTCGGCGCGCCAGCGCTTCCAAGAAGGCGTCAAGCTCTTCGACGCCGGGCAGTTCGAGCGCGCGCGCGCCGCCTTTCTCCAAGCTTACGCGCTGCGGGCTCACCCCGCCGTCTTGCTGAACCTCGCGCAGAGCGAGCTGCGCTCGGGGCACAACGTCGAAGCCATGGAGCACTTCACGCAGTACCTCAGAGAGAACCCGGCGCCGGGGCCGGAGCATGAGGAGGCGACCAAGGGCCTCGCCGCCGCACGCGCCAAGGTGGCGGAGGTGACGCTCGTGGTCGACACCGCGGGCGCGCAGATCGGCGTGGACGGGGTCGCGCGCGGCACTGCGCCGCTCCCTGGCGCCATCTTCCTCACCCCGGGGGAGCACACCATCACGGCGCAGCTCGGGGAACGCTCTGCGAGCCAGGCCATCACGGCCACGGCCGGGAGCACCATCACGGTGAAGCTGACCCTCACCACGGCCGCAGCCACCGCGCCCGCCGCGCCAGCCTCGGAAACCCCGCCGAGCACGTCCGCTGGCGACGCCGCCGAGGCAGCGCCCGCCGACACTCCGGCGGACACGGAGCGGCTCGGCCTCGTGGAGTGGTACCAGCAGCGCCCCATCGCCTGGGCTGGGACCGGGCTCACCATCCTCGGGCTGGGGCTCGGCGTCGGCTTCGCCATCGCCTCCAACAGCGCCTACGATCAAGCCGACCAAGACCGCGCGGCCATCGTAGCGCAAGCCGGAAAGATTGGCCTCAGCGCGCCTCCCTGCCGCGGGACGAGCTTCACCGGGCAGTTCGCGTCGTATCGCAGCGATTTCGAGAAGGCCTGCCACGTCTTCCAAGAGCACTCGGACTCTGGCGACAACCGCAAGACCGTCAGCATCGTGAGCTTCGTCGTCGGGGGCGTCGCCGCCGCGGGGACGGTGGCGTACTACTTCATCGACAACCGGCCCAAGCCGAAGGCCGCCGCTGAGCGCCCCGGCATCGAGTGGGCGATGGCGCCCGTCGTCGCGCCCGGTGAGGGCGGCCTGACGGTGTTCGGCTCCTTCTAGGCACCAGGCCGGTCTGGGGGGCCTACACTCGCGCGCTGAGCCGGGGTGAGGCGCTGCCCCTGCTGGCTCAGCCAGTCGCGGAAGGTAGAGCGCGCCACCCCCGCGGCGCGCGCCGCGGCGCTGACGTTGCCACGGTGATCGTCGAGCAGGCGCCTGGCGTCGGCGGCGCTCAGCTCGACCCTCAGCGGCCCTGGCGTCGCGAGGGCGATGTGATGCCCCTCGATCCACTCGGTGTCACTGAGCGCCGCCGCGCGGTACAGCACGCTCGCCAGCTCCCGGACGTTGCCCGGAAAGGGGTGGGGCAGCAGCCGCGCGAGCGCGCTCGGGGCCAGCGCCTTGGGCCCCAGCTCCGCCTCATAGCGGCGTAGCAGGTGCAGCGCCAAGGCCGGCAAGTCACCGCGCCGCTCACGGAGCGCTGGGACACGCACGACGAAGACCCCCAGGCGATGATACAGATCCTCGCGGAACTGCGCGAGCCTGACGCGCTCTTCCAAGGACGCCCAGCTCGCCGACACGATGCGCACGTCGACGCTCAGCTCACGGCCACCGCCCAGCGCTCGCACCCGGCCGTCCTCCACCACCCTCAAGAGCTTGACCTGCAGCTCGGGGCGCAGGTCAGCGATCTCGTCCAGGAACAAGGTCCCACCGTCCGCCTCGACGAAGACCCCCGGGCGCGCCGACACCGCCCCCGTGAAGGCCCCACGCTGATGCCCGAACAGCTCCGACTGAGCCAGGTGCTCGGAGAGTGTGCCCACATTGAGCGCGACGTACGGCCCTTGGGGGCGGCCCAGGCGATGAAGCGCGCGCGCGACGACGTCCTTCCCAGATCCCGACTCCCCCTGGATGAGGACTGGCGCCCGTAGCCGCGCCAGACGCTGGATCTCATGGCTGAGCCGGCGCATCGCTGCAGAGCCCCCGATCAAGCCCGGGATGCTCGGCGTCGCCGTGGCCTCCCCCGCCACCTCCCCTCCGACGCGGATCGTGAGCGTGGAGCGCCCGATGACGAAGGTCTGCTCCCGCACGGTGACCACCGCGCGACCGATGCGCGCTCCGCCCAGGTAGCAGCCATTGCGCGAGCCCTGGTCCACCAGCTCCACCCCGTCCTCGCTCACCCGCAGCTCGCAGTGCGCCGCGCTCACGGTGCCATCGTCGACGCGGAGGTCGGCGCCGCGCCCGCTCCCTACCGTGAGCCGCTGCCCTGGGCTCAGCTCGCAGACGTGGCTCGCGTCATGGGACCCCACCTCCACGATCCAAGGACCCTTGGGTGCTCGGCTGGGGAGCTCCCGGGTGTCCCCAACGTCCTCTAGCCCGACCGCCAGCCGCTCTCTGACCTCCAAGGGAGACATCACCCCCTTTATCGAGCTCGGAGGAGGCGTGGTTGCGTGGGTGGCCGTCACCCTGTGCTAAGAGCGGCACTCGACATGAAGCGCGTCCCCTCCCTGCTCTCCGCTCTGCTCGCGACAGCTTGGACGCTGACCGCAACGGGTCAGAGCCCCGCGTCCGCTCCCTCGACGACCCCTGAGGCCGGCTCAACGTCGCCCGCCCCAGCGCCCAGCGCGGCCGAGGACGCCGAAGAGCCCCCCCCAGCCCCCGTTCCGGCCGCGAAGGATCTCGTCGGGGGACACTTCAGCGGCGCGCTCGGGCTGGCCCTCACGCTCCCCTGGGGCGCCCTCGAGGACCGCTACGCCAGCAGCTCCACCCTGGGCGCCGCGCCCCGCTTCGAGCTCCAGCTCATGTATGGCCTCGGCCGCAGCGTCATGCTCGGCGCTTGGGCCGATCTCGCGCACCACTCCGGCGGGAGCGCGTGCTCGAGCTGCTCCGCGACGAGCCTCGGGCTGGGCCTCTTGGCGCGCTACCACTTGATCCAAGGGACGCGGCTCGACCCCTGGGTCGGCGCCGGTCTCGGCTGGCGGCGGCTCAGCCTCGACGCCGGCCACGGCGAGGGGCTCTACTCCGGGATGGAGTGGCTCAAGCTCGAGCTCGGCGCCGACTGGTACCTCTTCGACAAGCTCGCCTTGGGCCCGTGGCTCGGCGTCCGGGCAGCGAGCTTCCTCGCGCACCCTGGCGCTGGGCCGTCCGAGGTCGACGGCGCCGTCGACCTCGGGCTCCGCCTGATCACCGATTTCCCTGGCAAGTAGCTGCCCCCCCTCCCCGGGCAGCTCCTCGCCGTTCGACGGGCTCCCGCGCTGGCTCAGGCCTCGACGGCGACGCCCAGCGCGCGCCGTAGCTGGCTGTAGTCCTCCGACACGCTGAACACCAGCAGCTCCTTCATCTTGTCCTGAGCGCTGAGGTCACCGGGCAACCCCTGCTCCGCCACGATGATCTTCTTGGCCACCTCGAGATCACCCGAGACCAAGAGCCCGGCGCGGCACGCGGTCAGCTCCACCGCTTGACTCCAGCGCTTGATGTTCGCCTTCGCGCCCTCCTCGATGAAACGCTTGACGACCATGCGCAAGCCCTCGAGCTGCACCGGCTGCATGTACTTCACGAGCTCCTGGGCCGTCGCCCGGATCTGCGTCGCGAGGTCCTGCGGCATGGGGGTGTTGGGTGCGGCGATCATGACGCCGGCGAACAGCATCACCGTGAGCTCCGCCTGGGTGGGGAACAGCGCCTTGATGTAGTGCTCACCACGGTACAAGGTCAGGTGCTTCCCGCAGAGGAAGGCGAGATCTTGCGCCTGGAACCCCGAGAGCACCGCCTGGCCCGCCACCGAGGCCGGCGGGAGCGCGACGACGGACCCGAGGCCCCCGTTGACGTCGTTGCGCACGTACAGCTCGGGCGCCGCGATCCCCAGCACTTGAGCCGCCCACCCGAAGGTCTTCGCCAGGGTGATGGTGGAGGTCGCGGGGTCTTGCTTGAAGCGCTTGTCGAGCGGCGGCAGCTTGCCTTGGGCTTGGAGCTGGGCGTGCTTCGCCTGCAAGGCGGCGGGCGCCACCATCTCGAAGATCTTCGAGATGTAGAGGTTCTCCTCCGCGTGGAACAGGTGCTTCGCCCACGCTTCGTTCGAGAGCCGGCCGCGCACCGGGAGCATCCCCTGCGGACGGTAGCCCTCGTAGAACTCCTGGGTCTCTGCGTCGGCCTTGCGAAGGAAGCTGAGCGCCGCGGCGAGGCACCAGGCCTCGTCGTAGCTCTGCTTGTGGAGGTAGAGCTGGTAGAGCGCCTGGTAGGCGTTGGCGTCGAGCGGATCCAGCTCGAGCAGGATCCGCTGCTGCTCGATGGCCTCGTCCCAGCGCTCAGCGGACGAGAACAGCTCCGCCAAGATCTGGTGCTGCATCGGCTCGCCCGGCTTGACGGTGGACGCCATCCGGAACGCGTCGATCGCCTTCTCAGCGTCGCCCAAGCGGTCCCGGTAGATGATACCGAGCTGATACCAGAGCGTGTGCTCGAGCTCCGTGTTGCCCTTGCCGGCGAGCCGATGGAGCATCTTGCGGTAGCTCCGCTCGAGCTGCTGCCACGCCTTCTGGCCCGTCAAGATCTTGTTGATGCGCTCGAAGGCCTCCAGGTAGCCCGGGTTGAGATCCAAGGCCTCGTTGAACAGCTCCACGGCCCTGTCGAGATCCTCGAGCCCGTCACGGTACACCTGCGCCATCGTGTAGAGGTAGCGACTGCGCACCTCTGGCCGGTGCTCCAGATCTGCGATGCTCTGGATGGTGTCGCACATCTTCTGCCAGTCCTTGGCGCCCTGGTAGAGCTTCAGCAGCTTGTGGAGCAGCACGTGGTCCTCGGGCTTGAGATCCCGGGCCTCCTCCAGCGCCTCGATGGCCTTCGCGGCGTTCTTCTCCTTGTCCGCCCACAGATCGCCGATCTCGTTCAAGATCTGGTAGCGCTCCTCGCCATCGAACACGCTGTCGAGGATCTGCCGCTTGTAGGCGGCGACCTGCTTCCAGTCGTTCGCTCCGGCGTAGGTCTCCACCATGGCGTCGAGCGTCGGTCGGTGCTCACCGTTGAGCGCCAGCGCCTTCTCGAAGTTGTTGATCGCCTGCTTGGCCTGCCCCTGCTCGCGCTTCACGCAGCCGAGCCGGAAGTACACGTCCGTGCGCTGCTCGATCTCCTCTTCGCCGAGCGCCGTGAGGACCTTCTGGTAGTTGGTCAGCGCGCTGGGCCAGTCCCCGAGTGCAAACGCGGCGTCCGCGATGCCCCGAATGGACTCCTGGCTCGTGAGATCCAGCTGGTGCGCCGCCTGGAAGGCCTTGAGCGCCTTCTCCTGGTTGCCTAGCGCCGCCGCCACCCTTCCGAGCAGCTTGTGCATCTCGTGTTGCTCGGCGCGCTCCCGGTTCTTGGACTTCCGCACCAGCAGCTCTGCCAGCGGCTCGGCCTCCTGGAAGCGCCCCTGCTCGAGGTAAGCCCGCACCAACGGCAAGGCCGCGTCCTCGTTGTCCTGATCACACTGGATGGCAAGCTCGTAGGCCTGGATGGCCAGTTCCTGCTCCTCCAGCTGCTCCGCTCTCAGGTTGCCCAGCTCCACCAGCAGCTTGGCGCGCTGACGAGGCGCCTCGGTGTTGAGCTGCTCCTGCTCCAGGTATCGCGCCGCACGATCCCAGTCCGCCTCATCCATCGCGATCGCGCGGAGCGCGGCGAGGGCTGGCAGGTGCGCCGGATCGAGATCCAGCGCCATCTCGAAGCGCTCCTGGGCCGTGACCCGATCCGAGAGCTTGTCCTCGAGCGCGCGGCCGATGCGATAGTACATCTCGACGCGCTGCGTCCCGTCGCTGGTCAAGTCCGCGACGCGCGTCATCGCGTCGATGGCCTCCGCGGCGTCACCCTGTTTGTCGTAGAGCTTCGCCAGGGCGTCGAGCGCGGGGATGTTGTTCTCGTCGATGTCTACCAAGTTGCGGTAGGCCTCGATGGCGCGATCCGCGTCGAGGACCTCGTCGGAGTAAACCACCGCGATGGCAGCATAGAGCTCCACCTTGGTGGGCTGATCCGCCGCCTCATTGATGTGCCGCTCGTAGGTGTTGATGAGATCCAGCCACTGCTTCAAGCGCCGGTAACACCGCTCGAGGGCCACGTAGGCCCGCGCCTCGCTCGGGTCGATTTCCAGCGCCTGCTCCAGGCGCGGCACCGCGATCTCCGGCTTGAGGAATTGCTCCTCTTGAATCTGCGCCAGCTTGAGCAGCACCTCCACCCGCTCACGCTCGGAGGGCACCACGTCGAGCTGTGCCTCCAGCACCGCGACGAGCTCCGGCCACTTCTGGAGCGTCTCGGTGACCCGCTCCTGCCCGCGCAGCGCGAACAGGTTGGCGCCGTCGAGCTCGAGCACCTCGCGGTACTCCCGCCCTGCGCGGTCGAAGTCCCCGATCGCCGACTCGAAGAGGCCGCCCATCCGCAGCTTGGTGGCGGCGATGGCTTCCGGATCCGTCAGCGCCACCACCTTGGCGGCGAGGACCTCCACGAGATCAGAGTAGGCCGCGCGCTCGTCGTAGATGCGCTCCAGCGCCTCCAGCGCGGGCAGATAGTGCGGGTCGACGTCCAGCGCCTGCTTGTAGTGCGCGACGCCTTGATCGGCCTGACCCATGTTCCGCTCGAGCAGCTCGCCGAGCTCGTACAAGATGACCTTGCGGTCTTCGCTCGCCACGGCGACGGACAAGGCCCGCGTCAGCGTCTCGCCCATCTTCTGCCAGTTGGCGCTCTTACGGTGGATGGCCGCCATTTGCCGCAGGACCTGCACGTTGTGCGGATCCATCTGCATGACCTGCGCGTAGTAGGGCTGCGCGTACTCCGGGTGGCCGAGGTCGTCGCCGTACCACTTGCCGAGCCTCAGGCACAGCTGGATCTTCTCGCGATCCCCGCTCTGCTCTTGGAGCCAGGTGTTGGTCGTGTTGATGAGATCGCCCCAGCGCCCGGTGGCCGCGGCCATCCGCTCGAGGTAGCGCACCGTCTCGTCGTCGCGGTAGTCCTCACCGAAGGCGTTGACCAGCGCCTCGAAGGCCTGATTCTGGTCGCCGAGGCGCTCCTCGAAGACGCGGGCGATGCGTCGGAGCAAATCGCTCTTCTCCGCCGCGCTCTCACGCGTCTCCAAGCGGTTCAGGTAGAGCTCGATGAGCGGCTCCCAGCGCTCCGCGGCCGTGTGGAGCTGCTCGAGCGACTCGAAGGCGACGTCGTGCGTCGGCTCCACGGCGAGGATGCGCTCGAAGGCAGCGGTCGCCTTGTCGTCCTCACCGACCTGCTGCTTCCAGATCTCCGTGACCTCGAGCAGCTCCCGCACCTGCTCCCCCGGCTCCGGGAGCGCCGTGGCGCGCTGCATCTTCACGTTGACGACGTCGGGCCAGCGCTCGTCCGCGCGGTAGATGGCCTCGAGCGCCGCCATCGCCTCGAAGTCTCCCGGGTCGACCTCCAGGAGCTTGGTCCAGGCGTCCGCCGCGTCGTAGGGCTGATCCAGGACCTCACCGTAGGTCTTACCGAGCTCCCGATAGATGCTGACGACCTCCGAGGCCTCGAGCAGCGCCGCGGCGGCGTCGATCGTGCCGTAGAGCGCCATCACCAGCTCCTGCGGGTCGCTACGGCGGCGCCAGATGTCGGCGATCGCGCGGAGCGCCGTCACGTTGGAGTAGTCGATTTCCAACACGCGCCGCCACGTCTCGAGCGCGTCCTCGTCCCGCCCGAGCTGCTCCGTGAAGAGCCGCGCGCGACGCGTGAGCACGCCGACCTGCTCCTCCGGGGAGTCCACCGTGTCGAACTGGCGGTCGAGCACCTCCGCCAAGTCCTCCCAGCGCTGCTGGCGGTCGTACAGGTTGGCGAGGGCTCCGAGCGCCTCGGGATCTTCACCCCGGAGCTCGAGGACCCGCTTCCAGCCCTCCACCGCCTCCTCGATCTTCCCGAGGCGGTCGGCCGCCAGGTGCGCCATCTTGGCGCGGATCTCCGCCTCCTCGACGTCGCCCGCGGTGTTCTCGAGCTCACGGACGTAGACCGCGTTGAGCTCGCCCCAGGCCTCCTTCTGCGCGTAGATCCTGCCAAGCGCTTGGATGGCGTCCGGGTTGGTCGGCTCGAGTCGATCGAAGATGGCTCGGAACGCACGGATGGCGTCGTCCACCTGGCCCAGGTGCTCCTCATAGGCCTGCCCCAGGCGGGTGTAGAGCTCCACTTGATCCCGCGTGTCCGGCGCCGTCACGGCCCGCCGCTCCAGCACGCCCGCCAGCTCCGACCACTGCTCGAACGAGCTGTAGATCCGATCGAGGTTCTCCAGCGCTGCCTCGTCGGATGGGACCACCGTGAGGACGTAGCGGTAGGTCTCCTCCGCGCGCGCGGCGTCCGCGAGCTCCTCTTCGAAGACGCGCGCCAAGCGCTTGCCGATCTCGGCCTGCGCCGCCGCCTCGAGCCCCTCGATGGAGAGCACGTCCGCGTAGGCGTTGCCGAGCTGCTCCCACCCGCCGTCGATCATGCCGGCGAGCCGCTCGAGCTCCTCTCCGGTCCGCTCGTCCAGCGGGCTCTCCTTGATGGCGCGCACGTGAACGCCGAACGCGAGCACGGGATCCATGAGGCGCTCTTCGGCGTCCTCCGCGATCCGGTGGTACATCGCGATGCGCTGCTCCGGCTCGGTGGTGTTCGCGAGCTGTGCCTCCCGGACCTTGAGCAGCTTCTCCCACTCCCCCGCGGACTGGTAGAGCGGGTCCAAGATCTCGGCGACCTCGATTTGCTTGATCCCCGAGGCGAACAGGCCCTCGAGCGCGGCGAGCGACTGCTCATGCTCCGGCACCGCGCTGATCACCTCCCGGTAGCTCTCGATGGCGGAGGCGACGTCGTGGAGCCGAAGCTGGAAGGTCTGCCCCAGCCGGTACTTGAACTCCAAGATCTCGTCGGGGCTCTCCCCGATGTCCGCCTCACGGCGGAGGATGTCCACGAGATCGCTCCAGCGCTCGGTCTGCGTGAACAGGCGGTCGAGCGCGCGCAGGGCGTTCTGGTTCTCCGGCTCCACCTCTAGGATCCGGCGGTAGCGGACGACGGCGCTGTCCACGTCCTCGAGCTGGACCTCGTACACCTGCGCGACCCGCAGCCCGAGCTCCACGAAGCGCTCCGGCTCCTCCGTGAGCTTGTCGAACTCGGCGTCGTAGAGCCGCGCCACCTCCGTCCAGCGATCGATCGTCATGCCGAGCCGCTCGAGGGCCGCGAGCGACTCCTCGTTGGCGCTGTCCACCTGGACGGCGCGGGCATAGACGCTGAATGCACCCGCGTGATCCCCGAGGCTCTCCTCATAGAGCCGCGCGATCCGATGGAGCAGCTCCACCTGCGAGTAGCCGTCCTCGGCGTGCTTGGCCTGCACCTCGAGCACGCTGATCAGCCGCTGCCACTCCCCCATCGCGTCGTAGACGGGCTCGAGGACGCCGGCCGCCGCTAGCGCCGCCCGGTCCCCGCCCTTGATCCCCTCTAGGGCCTGGAGGGTCGGCGCGTGACCCGGCTGGACGTTGAGGATCTCACGGTAGAGCTCCACCGCACGCTCGACGTCGCCCAGGTGCTTCTCGTACAGCGCCGCGATGCGGTACTGATAGCTGACGGCCTCCTCCACGTCCGCCGTGAGCTCCGCCTCGTGCGTGAGCACGGCGAGCAGCTCCTGCCAGTTGCCCGCCGCTTGGTACAGCACGTCCAGACGACCGAGCGCGGTCAGATCGTCCGGGTCGAGCTCGAGCACCTTCTGGTAGGTGTCGATGGCGCGCGGGATGTCCTGGAGCTCTCGCTCGTGGACGGCGCCCACCTGGTAGTAGATGAGCTTCTTCTCCTCCGTGTCCAGGATGAGCTCCACCTTCTGGGCATACGCGCCGAGCAGCTCTTCCCAGCGCGAGAGCCCGAGGTACAGGTTGATGAGCGCGTCGATGCTCCGCAGATCCTCCCCGTCCAGCTCCAGCACCTTGAGGTACACGCCGATGGCGGCCTCCTTGCGCTCGAGCACCTCCTCTTCGAGGCGCGCGGCCTCGTACAGGGCCTGCTTCTGCGCGTCCATGTCCTCCAAGATCTCGGCTTTGCGCTGGAGGATGAGGGACATGTCGGCGTAGCGCTCGCTCGCGAGGAACAGCGCCTGGAGCGCCTCGGCAGCGCCGAGGTTGACTGGATCCACCTGCAAGACCCGCCGGTACAGCTCGATGGCGCGCTCCACATCCCCAACGGCGTTCTCGAGCGTCCGCGCCGCGGACATGAACAGCGCGCTCGCGAGCTCCGCGTCCCGTTGCTGAGCGCCGAGCTGCTCGAGCACGTTGGCGAGATCCAAGAACCGACCCGTCACGCTGGCCAGCCGCTCGAGGCTCCCCTGCGTGTCTTCATGCGCCGGATCCACCGCCAGCGCGCGCGCCAGCGTCTCGAAGGCCGCGTTCGCGTCGCCACCTGCGTCCTCGTGCAGCGCCGCGACCTGGTGCAACAGCTCCACCTTGCGCGCGGCGTCCTCGGCGCGACGCACCTGCACCTCGTGCACCCCGATGAGCTTGCGGTAGTCCCCGGACTGCCGATAGAGCGGCTCCAACAAGTCCGCGATGGCGAGCTCATGCTCCGGCGAGCGCCCAAGCCGCTCGAGCGCGCTCAGCGCGGCCTCGTTCGCGGCGTCCCGGTCGAGCACCTGTCGGTAGCCCTCGATCGCCGCGTCGACGGCGCCCATCTCGCCCTCCTGCAACGCGGCGAGACGCAGCATGAGCCCGAGCTGTTGCTCGTCCGTCTCCGCGAGCTGTAGCTGCGTCTCGAGGTTCTCCGCCAGCTCACCCCACATCCGCTGACGTGTGAACAGCGCGTCCAGGGCGGCGAGGGCGACGCCGCTGCTCGGCTCGAGCGCCAGCACCTCACGGTAGGCGTTGATGGCCTCCTCCGGCTTGCTCAGGCGCTCTTCATAGACCTGCGCCATCTGCGCGTAGAGCGCCTCCCGAGCCTCCCCGTCGGTCGCCAGCTCGATCCTGCGACGGTAGATGCCCACCAGATCTTCCCAGTGCTCCGCGCGGCGGTAGAGCGCGTCCATCGCAGCCAAGGCCTCACCGTCGGCGGCGTTGAGCGCGAGCACCTTCTCGTAGCTCTCGGCGGCGGCCTTGACCTGCCCGAGGCGCTCCTCCGTGGCGGCGACTCGCAGCCAGTACTCGCGAGCCAAGGAGGGGTCCGTGACGGCCGCCGCGATCTCGCTGAAGATCGCGATCAAGCGGTCCCACGTGCCCGCCGACTCCGCGAACGCCTCGAGCTCGAGCCGGGACTCCGTGAGCGCCGGATCCTCCTTGAGCGCCCGCGCCTGCGCCTCGAGCGCGCGCGGCACGTCGTTCAGTCGCTGCGCCGCCGTCGCCGCTATCTTGCGTAGCAGCTCCACTCGGCGCCCCGCCTCTGCGTCGGAGCGCGCCAAGATCTCGAGCGCGCCGATGAGCTTCTCCCAGTCCTCCCGCGCCTCGTAGATGCTCTCGAGGATGGAGGCTGCCTCACCGCTGTGCTGCTCCTCCGCGAGCATCCCCTCGAGGGCGAGCCGCGCGCCTTCGTGATCTTGGTTGAGGAACAAGATCTCTCGATAATTCTCCAGCGCGCTGCCGGCATCGCCGAGGTGGACGGCTTGCGCTTGGGCCAAGCGGCACTTCAGATCGACCAGCGTCTCCTCCGAGACGTCCAGCTCGATCCTTCGCCCGAGGATCTCCGCGTAGGCCGCCCACTGCTCCGTCACCCCATACAGCCTGTCGAGGGACTCCAGGGCCACGGCGTCCGCCGGATCCTCCTCCAGCACCGCTTGATAGGTCTCTATGGCCGCGGCGCTGTCGCTGAGCTGCAGCTCATAGAGGCGCGCCGTCTCGTACAAAATCTGCTTTTTCTGCTCGAAATCTTCCGCGAGCTCACGCTTCTTGGAATAGACCTCCAGCAGGTCACGCCAGCGCTCCGTCTGGCGGTAGAGCTTCTCCAGCGCCGCGAGCGCCGTGGTGTTCTCCGGCTCTGCGTCGTAGACGGCGCGGTACTCGACGAGCGCTTCGTCGACGCGCCCCACCTCGTCCACGAGCACGCGCCCGAGGCGGAGGCGGAGCGCCGTCACGGTGGTAAAATCACTGTCCGACTCCGCGCGCTGGATCGCAGCGCGATAAGCCTGGATGAGGTCGTCCCAGCGCCCGGTCGCCCCCGCGGCCCGGTCCACGTCCGCTTGGCTCTCGGCGTCGCTCGGATCGAGCTCGAAGGCCGCGACGAAGCGCGCGAAGGCCTTCGCCTTGTCGTTGACCTTGCCCTCGTACAGCGCCGCGACCTGACGGAGCAACGTGAGCTGCTCTCCGGGGATCTGCGAGTGCGCGAGCTTCACCTCGAGCACGCCGGCCAAGCCCTTGGGGTTGCCGGCCGCTTCATAGATAGGGATGAGCGCCACCGCTGCGGGGAGGTGCTGCTCGTCGTAGGAGAGGACCTTCTCGTACGCCCTCGACGCGCGATCGACCTTGCCCTTCTGGGTCATCCACAGCTCGGCGATCTTCATCAACATGGAGATCCGCTTGGGCGTCTCGGTCTCCTTGGCCTCGTTGCTCTCCAAGATTCGGATGAACTCGTCCCACTTGCCGCTCTCGGCGTAGAACACCTCGAGATCGTCCCAGCGCCCGAGCGCCGTGTAGCGCTTCTTGAGCTGCTCTTGCGCTCGCCGATCGTCCGGCTGGAGCGTGAGCAACATCTGGTAGGCAGAGACGGCACGCTCCTCGTCCTTGAGCCGATCGCCGACGACCTGTCCGAGCTTGACGAGCACCTCCACCTTCGCCTTGGTGTCGAAGGTGACGTCCGCCAGCTTCTCCAGGATGTCCGCGAGCTGCTCGTACTCGCGAGAGCGTTCGTACAGCCCCGCCAAGGCCTCGAGGGCCTCGGGATCCATGGGCTCGTCCTCGAGCACCACGAGCCAGAGCTCGATGCACACCTCGGGCTTCTTGACCCGCTCGGTGGCGAGCTTCGCGATCTCTTTGTACGCGGCGCTGCGCGCGCTGCCGCCGAGCGCGTCCGCCTCGCGGCGGTTGAGCGTGATGAGCTTCTCCCAGTCACGCCGCTTCTCGTACATCTGCTGGAGGTAGGAGATGGCCTCGGCGTTCGCCGCGTCGCTCTCCAAGACCTTCTCGTAAGCCTTCACCGCCTCCGCTTGATTGGCGAAGCGGTTGACGTAGAGATCCGCCGCCTTGAGGTACAGCTCGGTCTTCTCGACCGGATCCACGAGCTCGTCGGCGAGCGCCAGCACGGCGCGCACGTACTCATTGGCGCGCTTCTGAGGGTCCAGGCCCTCGACCTTGGCGCGGTACTCCGCGATCTTGTCCGGGTCCCCTCCGCCGGAGCCGCTGGGCGCCACCGAAGCGCGCGAGGACGGCGCGGCGGACGCTGACGGTGGCGCGACGGATGGAGCCGCCGGTGCGACGGACGGAGCCGCCGGCGCGACGGACGCGGGCGGCGGGGTCACCGAGGGAGCCGAGGGGGCCACCGAGGCGGGCGCAGCCGGGGGCGACGCCTCCGACGCCGCGGCGACCGGGGCGATCGAGTCAGACGCGGCACCGTCCATGGCCTCGACGCTGCCACCCGTCAAAGACTCGCCGATCTGAAGCTCGAAGGCCTGAACTCCCGGGTGCCCTGGATCGACCGCCGCGAGGCGCTCGAACAGGCGCCTGGCTCGGATGAGGTCTCCCTGCTCACGCCAGCTGATGAAGCCCGCGGCGGCCAGCAAGTAGGCGACGCTCCCCGCGTCCGAGCGAGAGCGCGCCGCCTCCTCCGCGATGGCGACGACCGCGCCCCAGTCCTGACGCTTCTGGCCCCTGCTCTCACGCAGGAGCGCAAAGGCGGCATCCAAGCTGGGCTCCTCACGGAGCGCGAGCTCCGCGCGCTGCTCCGCGAGCTCGGCGTTCTGGTGCCAGAGCGCCCAGCGCGCCGCCATGCTCAGGGCTCCGGCAGCGCGCACGGGACCCGAGGCACCCTCGAGCCACTGGCGCTGCACCTCGAGCAACGCCTCGCCACGCTCTTGCCCCATGACGAGCGACTCATAGAGCGCAGCGGCGATGGTGTGCGTCGGATCCGCGCGGTACGCCTGCTCGAGCATGCCCTCCAGCGCCTCCGGCGCGAAGCGCCGCGCCAACCTGGAGGCGCGCAGGAAGTAGTCCACCTGCTCGGCGGAGGCGCTGGCGCCGTGGGCGCTCCGGAGCAAGCCGGAGACGTGCTCTTGCCACGTCTCTTCGCTCGACTGGAGCTCCTCCAGCAGGGCGCTGACCGCGGCGCCGCCGCCCGCTTGCAGCGCGCCAGCGTAAGCGGCGAGCGCGGCGTCCACCTCGCCCTGATCGGCCAAGAGGTTCCCGAGCTCTACCTGCAGCCTGGCGCTGACGGCGGGCTCCGAGGTGTTCTTCAGCGAGAGCTCCAGCAGCTTCTGCACCATGTTGAGCTTGCCGAGCTCCCAGTACACGGTGCGAGCCTGCTCCAAGGCGCTCAGCAAGGCCGAGTTCTGCTTGAACGCATCTTGGAAGTGCTTGAGCGCTCGAACGCTCTGCATCAGGTGCTGCCGCAGCACCATTCCCGCGCGCAGGTGTAACTCCGCCTTGGCAGCGGGGTCGCTGGTAGAAGCGATGCTCTGCTCCAGCAGATCGATCACTGCCTGCCAGTCGTTGTGACTCTCCAGATGTCCCAGCCGCTGCTCTAGATCCATGCTTCCTCAGGCAACTCGCAATAAGGCGACAGAACTCAATGAAATGGGGTAGGGCCAGCGACCGCGGGAGCGCTCAGGGCGCTCTGCGGCTGCCGGCTCGAAGGGTCAGGGACCGCCGAGCGACGCGATCAGCGACTGCGCGGCCTCACACTGATCTTTGAACTTGCTGGCACCGCCGCCGCTGCGGCAAGCCCGCTGCGTGAAGGCCTTGAGCTTCATGAGCGCCTTCTCCTTCTGTGGCGGCTCGGCGACGGCGTAGGTGCTGCCGAGGTTGAAGGTGATCTCCGGGTGGGTCTCGCCAGCGAGCGACTCTGCCTTCTCCAAGGCGACGACCTGGGCCTGCTTGTCGCCCAAGCCCTGCGCGGCACCGCCCAGCATGTTGTACATGGTGAAGAGGCTCTCGGTGGTCTTGTCCACCGGCTCCCGATCGGGGGGGATGAGGCGGACGCCCTCCCGGAGCACCTGGTCTGCCTCCTTGTAGAGCTTGTACTCCAGGTAGGTGAGGGCCAAATCGATGTAGAAGAACGGGACGCCCGGGTTGTGCTCGATGGCCTTGGTGAAGTTGTCCACGGCCTCCTGCGACTCCCCCGTCCAGAGCATCGCTTGACCCAAGAGGTTGTAGCACTCGGCCAACTCCGGGTCCTTCTCGATGCACTTCTTGAGGGGCTCCTTCGCCTCCTCGTAGTCGTCCTTGTTGTTGTCGTTCGTCTCGGCCTTGCGGATGAGCGCGTAGCCGCGCTTATAGGAGTAGTTGGCGAACTCCGGGGCTTGCTGGATGGCCCGAGCCAGGGTGGACGCCAGCTTGTCCCAGTCCTCCTTCTTCTCGTAAGCCTTGGCGAGCTTGTACAAGATTCGGTGGTTGGTCGGGTCGAGCGCCAGCGCCTGCTCGTACTTCTGAACGGCCCCGTCGATGTTCACGCGAACCGACTGGTCGCCTTCGTTGGCCAAGTTGATGGCCTCGATACTGTCACGGCTACACCCAGCGCCGAAGGCGAGACAGCCAGCCAGGGCTGCCACCAGCGTCGTCACGGTACGGAAGTTCATCGCGGTAGACCTTCTTCTGAGAGGAGTGTTCACGAGCTACACCAGGCGCGCGGCGAGGCTTCGACCTGGGACGAGGGCGCCGAGGATAGGCGATCGCATGCGCCGAAGTAAAGCCGCATCGCTGCGGCTTTGTCGCGCAATTTCACGAAGATCAAGCTCGGACGCTTTACCTAGAAAAATGTGTCCTCCGACCCAACGAGGCGCCTCGTGGCCGCGCTCCGCCCTGGTGTGACGCGCGCAACCCACGCCAGCCCGAGTGTCGCCGTGCGAGGCCCGCGCCTCCGCTCCGCACCGCAGCGCGGCGCGGCACGCCACCTGCGACGACAAAGACGGACGCGCCGCCCTTCGGTGTGCCCGAAGCGGCGGCGCGTCGTCGGCTGTCGCCCTTCGCTCAGCCGGGCGAGAACATGATGGGATAGACGACCGTCACGATGCCGCCCTCGGGCTGTGGGAAGCTCAGCCCGTAGTACGCGCGGACCACGCAGCTGACGACGCCGCCATCCGGCAGATCCGAGCCGCCGTTCGACACGTTGGAGACCGCACCGTCACGGCCGATGACGAAGCGCACCGATACGCGCCCCTCGAGCGACGGGTTGCGCGCCAGCCCCTGCTCGTAACACATCCTGAAGCGCCCGTAGTTCTGGCGGACGATGCGCTGGATGACCTCGGGCGGCAGCTTCCCGCTGACCTGCGTGGCGCCCATGCGCACCTTGGGCGTCTTGGTAGTGTGGGCTCCGCCAAGTCGGCCGTGCCCGGAGCCGAAGCCCTGGCCCGTGCCGGTGCCCGCGCCGTGCCCTAGCGTGCCGATGGATCCGAGCCCGATGCCCTCGCCTCGACCGCCGCCACCTTCACCGATACCGGACAGACCGAGCCCGCCCGCGCCGAAGGCATCTCCAATCTCGTCGCCCCACATGTTGCCGCGAGCGCTCACCTCGTCCAGGCCAGACGAGGTGTCACGGCCCCAGGGCGCCGTCGGCGCGTTCGGATCACCCGCTGCGCCGGAGGCGAGCAGGCCGATCATGCCGAACTCCGTGGCCTCACGCAGCGCGGCCTGCCGTGCCAGGTGCGGGTCCGGGTTGTTGGCAGGGCCCTGGACGGCGTAGCGCTTGTTGGTCGCCTTGGTGGTGGGGTTACCCATGGAACCCTCCTCACCCTTGGCCTTCGTCCCCGTGCCGCCCTCCTTGTTGTCGGCGTTGTTCTGCGCGACCTCCTCGGTCTCCTTTTCCTTCTGCTCGCGCTCCGCTGCAGCGTTCAGGTACTGCTGCATGAGATAGAGCTGGTTTTTGTCGATGGACTCGTCCCCGTCCAAGCCCATGGGGGGCTTGAAGTAGGCCATCGCCCCGATGAGGCCACCCACCGCGAGCGCGGAGAGCGCGAAATACGCCCCCATCGCGCCGAACATCACGCTGCTGCCGACGCCCGCGATCACCTTCTTGCCAGCGTTGATGGTCCCCACCTGGAAGACGAAGTCACCAAACTCGATCTTCGCCTTGGCGCCGCCCGGCAGCGGATACTGCACCGCGCCCGCCGCCTCCGCGCAGGGCTGCCCCGAGGCCCGCGCCTCCTCCACGGTGACGAGACCCTTGCCCGGCACGTCGATGGTGCCCTTGGCCCCCTGAGGGATGACCACCGCCGCGCCACCGCCCGACGCGATGACCAGCGGCATGCGCGTCACTCCCCCGAGCTTCTCCGCCGGCATGAAGAAGTCCGTGACGACGTTCTTCCCGCCCTCTTCCCCGAGGTAGAAATTCCGTGGCGGTGTCAGGTGCTCCACGAACAGCACGTTCGTCCCCCACAGCACCATCACCTCCACCGCCTGCACGTTGGGCAGCTCCACCTCGTCCGGGTTGACGTCCGGGCCGCTCTTGATGAGCGTGTAGGTGTACGTCCCGGGGGGTGCATCGTCCGGCACCGCGAGCGCGTGTGCAGAGGACGCGGGCCGCGCGAAGGGGTTACTGGCGACCTCGAAGGGGTTGCTCGCCGCCGCAAACGGACTCGAGGCGCTCGCCGCCGCCGCGAAGGGGTTGCTGGACGCCGCGAAGGGCGCGCTGCCCGCGGCCCCGGCCGCGAAGGGGCTCGTTCCCGTAGCCGCAGCCGGCTGCGCCTCCGCGCCGGCGGCCTCCGCGCTCTCCAGCACGATCTTGGTGTTGCCGACCAGGATCTGATCGCCGACCTGGAGCTTGCACTTGTTGACCTTGGCGCCGTTGACGAGCGTCCCCGGCTCGTTGCCCAGATCGATCAAGGTGATGTCGTCTGGTGCGCCCACCTCGACCACCGCGTGCATGCGTGACGCCAGCTCATCGTCCACCCGCAAGTGGCTCTTGGCGTCCTTACCGACCTTGACGATGTCCTGCGAGATCGTCTCGCGACGTAGAAAATCTTCGCCCTGATAGAGCGCGAACGTCAGTACAGCCTTTGCCATGATAGCTACGATCCTTACGAGCGGTGTCCGTCTACGACGCGCCGTCGCGTCGACTCCCCTGGGCGCCTGACGGCTCCCAGCAAAAATACTCTAGGCGCCGCTGGGTGCGACGCGCCGCGGGTCAGATGTTCTCGACCGACTTCAACATCTCCGGCACGAACGACGTGCGGGGACGGATCAGGGTGGTGCGCGCGGCCTTCGGGCGCACCTTGATGGTGGCGTCGTTCGGGCCGAAGCCACCAGCGCTCAGCGGGTCGTCCTCGAAGGAGTAGCCGTAGTCGCCGTCCTTCTCCTTCTCTTGAGCGAACGCCGCAGGAGCGACGGCAGTGACGACGAGCCCCACGGATACGGCGATGAGCCGAGCTTTGAGCGAAATCATGTCCAGTCTCCCAGGAAATTTACTGACTGATTACAGCCATATTGTAGCGGGCCGGTTGAAGGGGCGTCAACCCCGAAGTCCGTCCCCTTAGCGAGTGAGTGGTGAACGGTACCAGCGCTTCGACCTCCACCTCGGAAGGAAGTTCCCTCTCCCCCACAAAAAAAACTCTTAACCGACGCTGGCGGCTCTCCGCCGCCAGCGCTCCACTTCCTCTAGGGTGAGGTGCTCTACTGCCCGGCGGCGGGTGCCTCCTCGCCCGGGGCCGGAGCACCTGCGGTCGCCGCGGCCTGCTTGGCCTCCTCCTCCATCCGCTTGCGCTCCGCCTCGCCTGCCTTCTCGAACTCCTCCATCTGCTTCATGTCCTCCGTGCGCTCCTTGGCGCGCTTGACGGCCTCAGCAAACGTAGGATCACTCCCGGCCTTGGCGATGAACTGCCGGTAGAGCTCCCCCGCGCGCTGCCAGACCTTGATCTTGCCTGCGCTGTCCGTGGCGCTCTTCGCCTCGTACTCCTGCACCAAGATGGCCTCGTTGTAGTACGGCTCCGCCCGGTTGGGCTCGAGCTTCTTGGCCGCCTCCAGGTGCTTGCGCGCCTCCGCGATGTTACTGTCGAAATTGGAGTCGTTGATGCCACCGCGGAGCGCGAGCGCGAGCCCTAGGTGTGCCTCGAACTCGTTGGGGCGCAGCTTGAGCGCTGCCTCATAGGCCTTCTGCGCCTCCTCGAAGCCGCGGAACGAGAGGTTGACCGCAGCGTAGTTCATGTGCGCCTCGAAGAACTTCGGATCCAAGCGCCGCGCCGTGCCGAAGCTCTTCACCGCGCTGTTGAAGTTCGCTAGCTGGACCTGGATGAGCCCCGCCGTGTTGTAGATGGGCGCGTAGCTAGCGTTCTTACGGATGCCCTGGCTGGCGACGAGCGCTGCCAAGTCCAGCGCTTGCCGGTTGACCACGGTGCGCTTGGCGCCGGCGACGACGAGACCGCTGCGGCGCCCCTTCTTCTTGTCCTTGCTGCCCTTCTCCGCCGCCGCGCGCGCGCGCTCCAGGTAGTAGATGGCGAGCTGATTGAAGGCTGGCATGTAGCTGTCGTCCAGCGCGAGCGCTCGCTGGAGGTTCAGCTCCGCAGCTTCGAGATCATTTCGGCCGTCCACCTTCGTGTCGCTGCCGCGCTCCATCTGGAGGGCCGCCAAGCTCACGAGCGCCTCGACGTTCTGGAATTTCGCGTCCTTGATGATTTGATCGAGCTGGCGAATGGCGCCGTCCAAGTCACCCGACTTTGCGTAGTCGTAGAGGACGAGCTGTCCACGCGCCCGGTGGAACGTCGGATCCGCCTTGACGGCGGCCTCGAACTGCGCGCGCGCCTCGGCGTCCTTGCCGCAGCGCGCGTAGGCGAGGCCGGCGTTGTAGAGCGCCTCGGGGAACGGCTTCTTCATGGACTCCTGCTGCTTCTTCGCAGCGTCCATGAACGACGAGGCGAGCTCGCCACAGGAGGCCTCCGACCAGTCCCCCGCCCGGTCGTGCGTGACGAACGCATCCAGCGCCTTCTCATAGCCGGCCGCGGCCTCTGCGCTGACGTGGGCCCCGCCCACCGAGGTCACCTTTCCACCACCAGGGCCCCCGGCGACCTCGGGCGGCTTGCCGGCTCCACCGCCGCAGGCCACCGCGCTCAAGGCCAACAGGGAAGTCATCGCAATGGTCTTGAAAGACATCTTCTTACTGCTCCGCTCAGATCCAAAACCTCTGGAGTGCGACGCCCACGGGCCGATGAGCTCGTGCGCGCCGCTCGCCTTACCTACTTCTTGGTCGCCGCCGGCTTGTCGGGGGTGGTGTCCGAGGGTGCGGTGACCAGCGGATCCCCGCCGATCTTCACCGGGTAGGGCTGCTCCCTCATGGCGCTGTTCACGCGGGTGGGTGCGCCGCTGAACTCGTCGATGAGGTGGTACTCGGACTTGTAGTTCTCGGCGAGCCAGGCCTCGCACGCGCGGCTGTACTCATCGAAGTACTGGAACTTC
>WBZO01001169.1_pt1 | contig 43808 bp, 39 predicted proteins | sample 5204261 | NCBI WGS metagenome assembly WBZO01 (sample SAMN12412400, study PRJNA552823) | activated sludge metagenome | isolation source: activated sludge from anammox sidestream of wastewater treatment plant... | place: USA: North Carolina | collected 2017-09
CATTCGTGGTCGGTCAGGTCACTTGTGTATGTTTTGGTTCGCGACGACAATAGCATCTCCTACTTGGTTGGAATAGGTGCGTGTGGCAACCCCTATTCTACCAAGTAGGAATATTCAAATGCGCTCTGAGAGCATTACGACGCAAATGGATAAAGAATTCAAGCGGCTCGAAAAATGGCAGAGGAATCATCGAACGCTCGTGAGAGCATTACGACGAACTCGGACGTGTCGAAATCCCAGACGCCAAATTGGAGAGGAATCATCGAACGCTCGTGAGAGCATTACGACGGAGCTAGGTGTAAGGGTATATCGCCCAAGAAAGTGCCAGAGGAATCATCGAACGCTCGTGAGAGCATTACGACTGCATTACATCGGGTATCTACCCAATGCCCTCTGCTTGCAGAGGAATCATCGAACGCTCGTGAGAGCATTACGACTTGGTCGTCGTTGAGCCAGCCCTTTTTTCCGCAATGTCCAGAGGAATCATCGAACGCTCGTGAGAGCATTACGACTAAATGTAATCTGATGTTCCATTGTCCTTATGTCCTTTTGAGAGGAATCATCGAACGCTCGTGAGAGCATTACGACATATGGAATACAATATCCTATACGCGCGCGTGGAGAAATAGAGGAATCATCGAACGCTCGTGAGAGCATTACGACGCAAAATCTCGCGCACTCGCAGCAACGCCATTTCTTGAGAGGAATCATCGAACGCTCGTGAGAGCATTACGACTTTCCGCTTTTTCGCAGTGCAAAGCGTGATTATCCGTTAGAGAGGAATCATCGAACGCTCGTGAGAGCATTACGACGCCCGATTTTTACGCCAAGCGCAACCGCCGTCTCTTTAGAGGAATCATCGAACGCTCGTGAGAGCATTACGACCCAACACGCCGTGGCGCATCATCGTCTGCCAGTCCGGACGAGAGGAATCATCGAACGCTCGTGAGAGCATTACGACACAACGGCAATACGCAAATCTCAGCCGCGACACGCGCGCGCAGAGGAATCATCGAACGCTCGTGAGAGCATTACGACTGCTCAATCACCCTGGACTCATCCATTCCCGTAAAATCCGAGAGGAATCATCGAACGCTCGTGAGAGCATTACGACTTGGACTGCAAAAACTTGTTCAAACGCGCGGCAAGCGCCAGAGGAATCATCGAACGCTCGTGAGAGCATTACGACCCAACATCGGTGTACGCGTCGCGCGAAACACTGATGTTGAGAGGAATCATCGAACGCTCGTGAGAGCATTACGACGCAAATGAGGTTTTGCCGTTGCCCGGTCTGGCAATAATTGAGAGGAATCATCGAACGCTCGTGAGAGCATTACGACGCAATGGGCGCTTTGCCCATATGCTCCACAGCTATATTCTAGAGGAATCATCGAACGCTCGTGAGAGCATTACGACTTGTACGTAATTTGATATTCCATTATGTGTTCCCTTATAGAGGAATCATCGAACGCTCGTGAGAGCATTACGACACAATCCTTGATTTCATTGTACCAATTAAGCTTTAACTTCAGAGGAATCATCGAACGCTCGTGAGAGCATTACGACCGTGAGCGTTGGTCGGGCGGACAAAATACTATCTGCGTAGAGGAATCATCGAACGCTCGTGAGAGCATTACGACGGATATCATCTGACGATTGCGCGGCGTGGTCTCGCGCAGAGGAATCATCGAACGCTCGTGAGAGCATTACGACGTTTGTTTTCCCCATTTTGTTTTCCTCGTTTGTTTGTTTAGAGGAATCATCGAACGCTCGTGAGAGCATTACGACGGTACATAGTTGGCACGACGTAAAGCCAGCGTGCGATGAGAGGAATCATCGAACGCTCGTGAGAGCATTACGACTTCATTTCACACTGCCACGTTCACGTTTTGAATCTCTATAGAGGAATCATCGAACGCTCGTGAGAGCATTACGACACATCATTTTCGCGTTTTGGTTCGCGTTATGCCCCATTTTAGAGGAATCATCGAACGCTCGTGAGAGCATTACGACGAAATAGACCGCAGCTTGCTCAAACATTTGGAGGATTTATAGAGGAATCATCGAACGCTCGTGAGAGCATTACGACGTATGTAGTGCGCACGTATCCACCTGTGCGCGCATTGAGAGGAATCATCGAACGCTCGTGAGAGCATTACGACTTGCACGATGTTTTGGAGCATGCAGTATGTCCCCTGTCCAGAGGAATCATCGAACGCTCGTGAGAGCATTACGACGATTTCTTTGCCGCAAACGTCACAGATAATTTTTTGCAAGAGGAATCATCGAACGCTCGTGAGAGCATTACGACCGCAAATTCCCCGCCCGCATGTTTAACTATTTCTGGAGAGAGGAATCATCGAACGCTCGTGAGAGCATCGCAGCAGACCAAGTGTTTTCAGAAACACTTGGGGTCTTGGCTCTGGGTGGAATTATCGAACGCTCGTGAGAGCATCGCAGCAGACCCCAAGTGTTTTCAGAAACACTTGGGGTCTTGACTCTGGGCGGAATTATCGAACGCGCGCGGCGGCATCTCGAAAGGTTGTGTAAATATCGCGTCCTGAGGTGGAAACCGTCATGGCAAGGGAGCGTCAACGTCTTGGCGCTGCATCGTTTGCCAGCCGTTTTCAAACTGCGGATTTTACACAAAACGCGGCATACAATCTTTAGCGAGAGCCAATGCCTTTTAGGTTTTCAAAAACCTGAAAGGTCTCGTACGAAAATTGCGGTCAGCGCGGAATGGGGTCGGCGCGGAACCCGGTTCCGTGCCGACCCCCCATCTCGATTTCGTTGACAGCGTTTTCGATTCACGTTATCATCGTCGCCGTATGAATTTGTTGTCCCGTTCACCGCTGGCGGCGCTCGTCGTCGCGCTCGGCGTTTTCAGTTTTATTTTGTTCTTGCTGATTACGTCCGGCGCGGCGTTGGCGCAGCCGTTCAATTTCGTCCTGCTGTTGGCGTTGGCGGCAGGCGTTCTTTTTTTATTTCTGGCGCAAAATCCCAATAACGAAAATGCCGCGTTGATGTTGTGGTACAACGCGGGCGCATGGGGCGCCGCGGCGTATTTGAATTTTCAAACGCTCGGCTTGCTCGCGCTCGTCGTCGCGCTGCTCGCCGCGCTCGCCGCGTTTTGGGTGGAACGCGAGAGCCGCGCCTTTTCCTTTACGGGGCCCGCGCTTTGTATCGGAGTCGCGCTGTCGCTGGCGATTCTTGCCAACATGCTGACGCGCTGAATGTGCTATGACCAAACCATTGATTATATTGACCAATGACGACGGCGTGGAATCGCCCGGCTTGCAGGCGGCGGTGCGCGCGCTGCGCGGCTTGGGCGAATTGATGATTGTGGCGCCGCGCCAACAACAATCCTCCAAAGGGCGTTCCTTTGCGTGGGACCAACAGCCCGCGCAGCGGACCACGCGCCGCGTCGGCGCTACGCGCGTGCAAACGATTGCGGTCGCCGCCTCGCCGGCGGTGTGCGTGCGTTACGCGTTGATGCTCGAAGCGCCGCGCCCGCCCGCGCTGCTTGTGAGCGGCATCAACTATGGCGAAAATTTGGGCAGCGGTTTAACCATTAGCGGCACGGTGGGCGCGGCGCTCGAAGCCGCGGCGGACGGCGTGCCGGCGCTCGCCGTGTCGTTGGAAACGGATACGTCGTATCACTTGTCGCACAGTACCGACATTGATTTCCAAATCGCCGCGCTGTGGACGCGCCGTTTGGCGCAAGAAATTTTGGCGCGCGCTTTGGGCAAACTCGCGCCGGTGGTGAATGTGAACGTGCCTTGCGACGCGACCGCGCAAACAAGTTGGCGCGTTACGCGCGCCTCGCATCAAGCGTATTTCCGTTCCACTGTCGAAAATGGGCGGCTCGCCGGTTACGATGTGGATGTCAATCGCGACGCGTTGGAGCGCGATTCCGACATTTACGCCCTCATGGTGGACCGCGTCGTTTCGGTGACGCCTTTGACGTACGATTTAACCGCGCACGCCGCGCTGCGTCAATTCAAAACCGCATTAAAGGCGTTCCCCGATGGACATTGAGCGCGAAATCAAAACTTTGACGCCCTTGTATGGCGCGCCCGAACGCGCGGCGTTTGACTTTACAAATTTGTCCGACGGCTTTGGCGCATGGGTGACGCGCTTGACGCGGCGGCGCGGCGAAATTATTTTGGTCGTGCCGCGCGCGCAGAACCAAGTGTTATTGCACACGAAACCGCATTATCCCGAAAATGTGTACCGCTTGCCGACGGGCGGAATTCATCGCCGCGAAGCCGCCGACGACGCGGCGCGGCGCGAAGCGTACGAAGAAATCGGTTTCCAGCCCGCGTCTCTGCGCTTGTTGGGCGTTTTGGAAAATCGGTTTTGGGTGCGCGGGAAAAAAATAAAATATCCTTCGTTTGTTTTTCAAACCCAAGAATTCAACGGCGCGCCGACGCCCACCGACCCGGACGAACCGATTTCGGGATTCATGGACGCGGACGCGCTCGAACTGCAAGCGACGGCGCTCTATCTGACGAGTTTGCCCGGGCAGTGGCGCGAATGGGGCGCGTTTCGCGCGGCGGCGCATCGCTGGCTCGCCGCGCGCTTGAGCGTTTGAGCGCAAATTAAAAATTTGCCGCACGTTTTGGGAGGAGTGACGTATGGACATTGGACGACTCTTGACGCGTTCGCTCGAATTGATGTGGCGCTATAAATTCCTGTGGCTCTTTGCTTTGGTCATGGGCTTGACCAGCGCAGGCGTGAGCGGTCCGAACGTTACCGGCCCATTCAATCGCGCGGATAATCCCGTCCCCAATTTTCATGTCGAGCCGTTTGTGGCGGTCATTGCCGTTTTGTTTGGCGTGATCGCGCTGGCGGTGTGGGCGCTGCTCGTTTTTTATTTTCGCTTTATCGCGCGCGGCGCAATGGTGGATACCGTGCGCGCCGTCGAAGCGCAAGAAAAACCCACTCTGCGCGACGCCTGGCAAAGCGGACGCAAATTTTACGCGCGGCTGTTGGGCTTGGGTTTGCTCGTCAATGTGCCGTTGGCGCTGGCGAGCGTCGGTTTGATTCTGCTGGGTCTCTTGCCGTTCATCGGCGCGTTCATCGCGCGGCGCGATTTGGACGGCTTGTCGGGCAGGGCGTTGGCGCCGTATTGGATTACGGGAGTTCTCGCGTTCTGCGGCGCGCTCGCGTGCGTACTCGCTGCGGGCGTCGTCATTCATCCGTTCTATGAAATGGCGGTGCGCGCAATCGTGTTGGAAAATCTGTCGGTGCGCGCGGGGCTGCGGCGCGGCATCCAACGCGTGCGCGAACAATTGGGCAATGTGTTGCTCGTGTATCTCTTGTTGATGGGCGCGCGCTTGGGTTATGGCATGGTCGTGGCGATTGTGACCATTCCGTTCGGATTCGTCATGGCGTTGGGCGCGTTGAGTTTGTGGCGCGGCGATTTGAACGCGCTGATTCTTTTGGGTCTCGCGGCGGCGCTGCCGTTGTGGTTACTTTTTGGCGCGCTCGAAGGCGTTTTTCAATTGTTCGAATCGAATGTGTGGACGGAAGCGTATTTGACGCTGGCGCCGCGCGATTCGGAAACGACGGCATAAAGACGGACGCCGCCCGCGCGGCGTTCAATTATTTTTTATCGCTCACGCGCGCCACCGCCAGTTTTTCAATTTTGGGACCCTGCATTTTCAAAACCGTGAATTTGAGATTGTCAATGCGCGCGGTTTCGCCTTCTTTGGGCACGCGCCCCAGCCGCGTCAAGACGAGCCCCGCCAACGTTTCGTAATCGTCCGATTCCGGCAAATCCAATTTCATCAATTCGTTCGCCTCTTCCACGCTGAGCATCGCGTCCGCTTCAAATTGCCCTTCGTCGAGGCGGCGAATGGTCGGCGCGTTCACGGTCAACTCGTCGCCGACGGGTCCGACGACCTGCTCGATCAATTCTTCAATCGTCGCCATGCCCGCCGTGCCGCCGTATTCGTCCAAAATGATGGCGAGTTGAATTTTTTGGCGCTGCATTTCGCTAAACAACGCGCCGATGGGTTTGGTTTCGGGAACGTACAGCGCGGGGCGAATCAATTCGCTCAAAGGGCGCTGCCGCGCCCCGGGACCTTTTGCCATCGCGCGCAAGACATCTTTGACCCACACAAAGCCGACCACGTTATCGAGCGTGCCGTTATAGATGGGAAAACGGCTGTGGCTCACTTGGGCAAACAGTTGGAGAAAATCTTGAATCGTCGCGGTGTCTTCGATGGCGCGAATCAACGTGCGCGGAATCATGACCTCGCCGACTTGGCGGTCGGCGAACTCGAACGCGCGCTCGGCAAACTGTCTTTCGACCGGCTCTAATTCGCCGCTCGCCGCGCTGGAACTCACCAGCATTTTCAACTCTTCGACCGAGTGAACCAATTGATGCCCTTGCGGCGGCGTGAGCCCGAGCAATTTCAACAAGCCGTTGCCCGCGCCGTTCAAAAGCCAAATCGCGGGACGAAAGATATTTTCAAACACCATCATCGGGCGCGCGACGACGAGCGCCGATTTTTCGGGATAACTCAACGCCACCGATTTGGGCGCCAGTTCGCCAATGACGACGTGCAAAAAAGTAATGATGGAAAAGGCGATGATGGTGGAAATCAACGCGGCGGTGGCGTGCGAAAGAAAAGATTCCGGCGCCAAGCCGAACAGCGGTTCGATGAGATGCGAGATGGCGGGTTCGCCAATCCAGCCGAGCGCGAGCGAAGCGATGGTGATGCCCAATTGCGTCGCCGCGATAAAACGGTCCGGGTCGTGTATGACGTGCCGCACGGTGCGCGCGTTCAGATTGCCTTGCGCGACCAATTCTTCGATGCGCGTTTTACGCACGCTCACCAGCGCGAATTCCGCCGCGACGAAAAAAGCGTTGGCGAGAATCAAGAGCGCGGCGGCGCCCAATAGCGAAAAATTTAACAGAGTTTGGTCCATATTTTTTTTGCGCCGTTCTAGTTTTTACGCCGGACAAAGATTTGCCAAGCATAGTTTATTCTACTACAGTTAGCGGAATGATTGAGCGAACGGCGTGCGGCAAGATTATTTTGTTTGGCGAACACGCGGTGGTGTATAGCCGTCCCGCGCTCGCGGTTCCGCTTTCGCAATTGCGCGCCCGCGTCCGCGTGCAGGCGCGCGCAATGCCGGGCATTCGCGTGCGCGCGCTGGATGTGCCGCGCGAATTTGAATTGGGCGACGCGGCGGACGACGCGCTCGCGGTGATTGTGCGTTTGACGCTCGCGCAACTGCGCGCGTCCGCCGACTTGATTCTCGAAATCGAGTCCGCGATACCGATGGCGAGCGGTTTGGGCAGCGGCGCGGCGATTTCGACGGCGGTCGCGCGCGCGCTCGCCGCATATTTTGGAACGGAATTCACGCCAGCCGAACTTGCGGCGCTTGTGTACGAAACCGAAAAAATATATCATGGCACGCCGAGCGGCATTGACAATACGGTGATTGCGTACGAGCAAGCCCTTTGTTTTACGCGCAAAAATCCGCCGCAGGAAAATGCGCTTACGCCTTTTGCCATTGCGCGCCCGTTCACGCTCGCCATTGCCCACACCGGCATCGCGAGTCCGACCAAAATCACGGTGGGCGAGGTGCGGCGCGGCTGGCTGGAAAATCCCGCGCGCTATGAAAAATTATTCGACGAGATTGCGGCGATCGTCGCGCAGGCGCAAGCCGCGTTGGCGCGCGGCGAAATCGAAACGGTGGGCGCGTGGATGACGCGCAATCAACGCGTCCTGGAAGAACTCGGCGTGTCGTCGCGCGCAATCGAAACGCTGCTGCAAGCCGGTTTGCGCGCGGGCGCGTTCGGCGGAAAACTTTCGGGCGGCGGACGCGGCGGCAATGTGATTTTTGCGCTGGCGCCGCGCGACGCGGAAAAAATCAAACGCGCGTTGTTGGACGCGGGCGCGACGAGCGTGATGATAACGGAGGTCGGCCAAGACCTATCCGGTTTTTAGCGCGGCTAAAAATTCGCGGCGCCGAAAACCTCACGGGTCTCGAAAAAAAAAGATGAATTCAATGGAACGCATGGCGCGGCGCCTGCGCGGCGAACCGGTGGACCGCGTGCCGAATTTTGATATTATGATGAATTTCGCCGCGCATTATATCAAGAAACCATTGCGCGAATACTATTTGGATTATCGCGTTTTGGTGGACGCGAATATGGCGATGCTCGAAGATTTTGATTTGGATATCGTCCAAGCCATTTCCGACCCGTACCGCGAAACGCACGACCTCGGCGGCGAAATTATTTTTGAACCCGACCACAATCCGATGTGCGTGAATCCACTGCTGGGGGACTATGCCGACATTGCCAAAATAAAATTCGTCGCGCCGGCGGACGGTCCGCGCATGAGCGACCGTCTCAAAGCGCTGCGCTCATTCCGCGAACGGGTCGGCGGCGAGACGCCCATCATGGGCTGGGTCGAGGGCGCGTTCGCGCAAGGCGTGGACGTGCGCGGCATTAACGAACTGATGGTGGACGTTTCGCTGGAACCTGCGTGGGTCACGGAATTGTTGGAAAAATTGGTCGAGGTGGAAATCGCGTTTGCGCGCGCCCAAGTGCAGGCGGGCGCGGACATTATCGGTTTGGGCGACGCGGCGGCTTCGATGATAAATCGCGAAATGTATCAAAAATTCGCGCTGCCGTACGAACAGCGCATTTTCGCGGCGGTGCGCGAAATGGGCGCGTTGAGTCGTTTGCACATTTGCGGACGCACGACGCATCTTTTGGATTTGATGGCGCAGAGCGGCGCGGACATTATTGACGTGGATTGGATGGTCCCGTTCGACAAGGCGTCCGAAATTTTCCGCGACCGCGTTTCCATCTGCGGCAATTTTGATCCCATCGTCGTGATGCTGCAAGGCACGCCCGACGACGTGCGGCGCGCGACCAAGTATTGTATCGAGGTCGGCGGTCCGCGCATGTTCAGCGCGGGCGGCTGTGAAATTCCCGACGGCTCTCCGCACGAAAATTTGCGCGCGCAGAATGAAACGTTGGCGAGATGAAAACAACCTTTGAGGGTGAGAACCTCAACGGTTTTTTGCTGCAATTACGCGGTCTGTTTTTCCTTTGCCGCTTCGCCCATCAATTCTCGGACGCTTGCGCGGTTGGTATCCGTCACCGCGCCCAACATGCCGGCGAGTTCGTCAATGCGTTTTTGGTCGTGGAGCGTTTCGGCTTGGGTCACGGTGCGGTCGCCAGCGATGATTTTGCGGATGTGAAAATGCGCGTCGCCGTACGCGGCGATTTGCGGCAGATGCGTAATGCAAACGACCTGATGCGCGGCTGCGCCGTTCGGCGCGGCGGTGAGATTCCACAATTTTTTGCCGACGACCGCGCCGATGCGTCCGCCGATGCCCTGATCAATTTCGTCAAAGATGAGCGTGGGCGTGCGGTCCGCCGCGCCGAGCACCGCTTTTAACGCCAACATCAGGCGCGAGGTTTCGCCGCCCGACGCGATTTTTGCCAGAGGTTTGAGCGGCTCGCCGGGATTGGGCGAAACCAAAAATTCCACTTTATCAATGCCGTTGGATTCAAAACTGTAGCGTTTGTCGCCGACCGGCAGCCCGTTCGCGTCTTCGCCGCGCTGCAGCGCGACGCCGAATTTGGCGCTCGCCATGCCCAAATCTTGCAATTCGTTTTCGATGCCGCGCGCCAGCGTTTCGGCGGCGGCGTGACGCGCCTGCGAAAGTTTTTCCGCGCGCGCGCCCGCGTCGTGGAGCAATTTCGCCTCTTGGGCGCGCAGTTCGTTCATGCGCTCTTCGGCGTTGGCGACGGCGTCCAATTCTTGCCGCGAGGTTTTGCCAAATTCCAAAATCTGTTCGATGGTGTCGCCGTATTTGCGTTTGAGGCGGAAAATTAAATCGAGACGCTCTTCGATGTGTTCGAGGCGTTTCGGATTGAATTCGATGCCGTCGCGATAACCGCGCAGCGTGCGCGCGAGGTCGTCCAGCAGCGCGCCCGCGTTTTCGGCTTGCTCCAGAACGCTCTTGATTTCGGGGTCGTATTTTTCCATCCCGCGCACGGCTTGCAGCGCATGATTCAATAAATCGAGCGCGCCCTTTTCGTCGTCGCCGCCGCCGTACAGCGCGTGATACGCTTCGTCCGCGAGCGTCGCGCGCGTTTCCGCGTGCGCGAGCAGCGCGCGCTCGGTTTTCAATTCTGCCTCTTCGCCCGCTTTTAATTTCGCGTCGTCAATTTCTTGGATGATGAACGTGAGGCGGTCAATTTTGCGCGCGGTTTCGCGCGCGTCCTTTTGCAGCTCGCGCAGCTCTTGGCGCACTTTGCGGAGCTGGCGCACCAGCTTTGCCGTTTCGGCGCGCTGTTCCCACAAATTGCCGTACCGGTCGAGCAAGTCAACATGCTCTTTGGGGCGCAGCAGCGAAAGATGTTCGCTCTGGCCGTGAATGTCCACCAGTTTGTCGCCGATTTGTTGGAGCGCCGCGCCCGTCACCGCGCGCCCGTTGACGCGTCCCGTCGCGCGTCCGCCGCGATGCAATTCGCGCGCGAGAATTAGCGTTTCGTCTTCCAGCGTGATGCCGTTCTCTTCTAAATCGTGTTCGAGCAGGGCGCGCGCCTGCGGATGCAAATGGAAAATGCCTTCGACGCGCGTTTCGTCCGCGCCCGCGCGCATCAATTCATTTTGCGCGCGGCCGCCGAGCAAAAGCCCGAGCGCGTCGAGAATGATGGATTTGCCCGCGCCCGTTTCGCCCGTCAGGACGTTAAACCCCGGCGCGAATTTCAAATGCAGGCGGTCAATGATGGCGAGATTGGCGATGGTGATTTCGGCTAACATTTTCGAGGTATGTTTGACGCTCTATGCTTTTGGACGTTTTCAGAAAAGCCAAGCGCAAATCCAAAAGCGTAAATGGTCAGGCGCGCAGCCGCGCGAACGTTGTGCTGAGCGTGAGCGCGAGAAAAACCCACAAGCCCCAATTCATCAAAACTGCGCCGAGCGCGCGCGCACTGCCGGCGAGTAAAAAGGGCAGGACGGGCAGCAAAAACACCGCGAACGCGGCGAGCGCGATGGCGAGGGTCGCGGTCAAGGCGAGATAGCGCCCGCGTCGTTTGGCGGTCGCGCGGCGAATGATTTCGGAAATGATTCCGCCCGCAAAGGGGCCTGCAAAGATAGCAATGATGATGGAAAACAAACCCAGATTGATAAAATTCATGACCAAGACGGCGACGCCGCCCAGCAAAAAGCCGAGAATTGCCGTCAGCGCATAATCCAACGGCGTCGCGGTGTAATAGCCCGCGCGCTGTTCGCCCAAACATTCTTTGCAGCGATAGCCGACGGGCGTGCGCTGCACGCATTTGAGGCACATGGGTCTGCCGCATTTGTTGCAGCGCAAAAGCGTTTCGGTTTGCGGATGATTTACGCAATACAATTTGGTTTCCGTTACCGGTTGTTCAGTTGCCAGAGACATAATTTACTTTCCATGAAACGCGCCAAGCGTTAGAACGTTTGTTTGATTTTACCACAAGATTGCGCTCATGCGCCCATCGCGCGCGCGAGCAATTCGGGCCCAAAATACAAAAACGCCGCGCCCGCGAGAATGAGATACGGACCATACGGAATTGCGGTGAACGCGGAATAGGGGCGGCGCGTCGCCGCGCGAAATAAAATAAACAAAATCGCGCCGACGCCGCCCAACAATATCGCATACACCAACACATACACAATCGCGGGAAAACCGACGAGCGCGCCGAGCAAACCCGCGAGCTTGACGTCGCCCATGCCAAAAGCGACGGTATTGATTTTTTGGACGCGCCCGCGATTGATGATTCGCAAAAACAGTACGCCCAAATAATAAATGCCGAGCGTCATCAGATAACCGGCGACGATGCCGAGAAACGAGAGCCAATACGGTTTGAGCGGCAGCGCTTCAAAGGCGGCGTCGGGCCCCCCGAGCAAAATGGGACTCGCCAAAAACGCGAGCGCGGTCATGGGCAGCGAAATGACGTTCAGAATTAGTTTGTATTCAAGGTCAATCACGGCAATGAGAATCAGAACCGCGCTGAAAAAACAGACGACGCCCAAATAGACGCCGACGGGATAGCGCAGCGCCAGCCAGCCGAACAGCGCCGCCGCGCCGATTTCGACGATGGGCGCGCGCAGTGAAAACGGCGCGCTGCACTGCGCGCAGCGGTCGCGGCGCAAGACAAAACTCAAGACGCCGCTGAATTGAATTTTGGCGCGCGGCGTTCCGCAATGCAAACAGCGCGGCGCCGCCAGCGGCGAACGCTCGTGCGGCAAATTGTCCGCCGCGCGATTGACGAGCATGCCCGCCGCCAAACCGATTAAAAATAAAAGAATGACAATCATGAGTGTTGGTAAAGGAATAAATTTTACGTGCGCGTCGGACTTTATATTTGCCGACGCGCGTCTGTCCATGACGCCTTTTTCGACTTTGGTCTCTTTTCATGTATTATCGGGTCATGTTTTCAACTGAAAATCGCTACGGCTCGCACATTCCATTTGAGCAGCTCAGCATTCTGGCGGGTATGAACGTTTTGGGTTTGACGCTGTCGCTGCTTTTGGTCTTGCCCTCGCGCACGCTGAACCTCGACATTTTGGGTTCGCAGGCGAGTTTGGTTTTTTCCGGCGCATGGTTGTTTGCCTTGCTGTTGAGCGTCATGACCGCCGCCGGAGTCGAATCCATTATGCGTTCGCATCCGCGCGTGCATCTTTCCGCGACGCAATATACGGTCATTCTTTGGATTCTGCCTTGCATTCTCGTCGCCGGCGCCGCGCTCACGCTGCCGCTGCTGCGCGATTCCGCGCCGTTGGCGTTTTTGATCATTGCGGGCGCGGGCATCTTTTTGGTCCTCGTTGTCTTGGGCGAATACCTTTCTATTGATTTGCAAGACCGCGCTTATGCGTTCGCGCGGCTCGGTTTGAATCTGGCGGTGTATCTCGCCGCGCTCGCGTTGTTTCAATCCATTTACGCGTTCAAACTACGCAGTATTTTATCCGCGCCGTTGATTGGCATTGTCGCCGCGCTGTTGGCGTTGGAACTGCTGCGCTCTAGCGAACAGGACGTGCGCCGCACCTGGTTGTATGCCGCGACGATTGGTTTGGCGATGGGCGAAGCGTTGTGGGCAATCAATTATTGGAACGTCAACGCGCTGCTCGGCGGTCTCACGTTGTTGATTGTATTTTATCTCTTGACCGGTTTCGCGCAGCAATACCTCTTGCGGAAATTGAATTGGCGCACCGTTTTGGAATTTACGTTGGTGACGGCATTAGTCGTTTTTATTGTCGCGCGGCGTATGTTTTGAACGCGCAAAAATGCTAGCCGTCAAGGCGCGCGAACGTTTCTCCCGATTCTGGCGTCAGCCCCACCGTCAATGTCAGCGCGGAACCTACAATCAGCGCCGCGCCGACGAATTGCAAAAATTCCAGCGTTTGTTGATAAATCACATATCCCGCAATCATCGCCACAATCGGCTCTATCGTCGCAATCACGCTCGCGACGCTCGCCGAAACCGTTCGCAGCCCCGTATTATACAAAGCGTACGACCCCAGCGTTGGACCCAGACACAAACCCAGCAATGCCACCCATGCCAACGGTTCGTTCCATAGCGCGCTATAGTTTGCCGGCTCGATGCCGGGCAGCGTCACAAATTGAAGCGGCAGTAAAAACATGACGCCAAAGACGAGCGAATACAAAACGGTGGTCCAGGGCGAAAGGCGCGCCGAAAAAAATTTACTAAAGAGCGTGAACATGCCATAAGTGAAACCGGCTGCCGCGCCGACCAGCACGCCCCACAGATTCAGTTGCAGCGCGCTCGGGTCATAGACGCGCGCCACGAGCGCGCAGCCGATGAACGAAACCGCCACCGCGCTGATTTTGCGCGCGGTCAAGGGTTCATGCCACAAACGCCACGCGACCAAAGTGACGAACGCGGGCGCGGTGTACAATAAAACCGAAGCGGTGGCAACGTTGGTGAGAAAAACGGCTTCGGTATTTAATACGTAAAACGCCGCGATGCCGACCAAACCGAACAAGAGCAAGGGCAGCAATTGCGCGCGCGGCAAACGCAGCGCGTCGCGTTTCCACACCGCGAGCCCCAGCGCCAAGAGCAGCGCGGCGACGCCCGCGCGCAAAATGCCGATGGCGAGCGCGGACATGCCGAAATTAAAGTGCAGGACGCTAAAAAAAATGCCAATCGTGCCCCACAGGCACGCCGCGCCGACAATGAGCGCGTAACCCGCGCGAGAATTTTTATTTTTAATCATCCCAGATCCAATACTGTGCCTAAATTCAATTCTTTGGCGCGCTGCACCAGCGCGTGGGCGATGGCGGCGTCCTGCACCGCGTTGCCGACGGATTTGAAAAAGGTAATCTCGTCCGCGTGCGTGCGCCCCGCTTTTTTGCCGCTCGTGATTTCGCCCAACTCGCCGTAAAGATCCGATTCTTTTAGGATGCCTTGTTCCAGCGGTTGAATCAGATCGCCCGCTTCCGCCAGCGCGCCGCTGTATGCGTCCACGACGATTTTGTTACAGCGTTGGATGAAATGATCGTCCGTCTCGCGCGCGTCGGGCGTAAAAGAACCGATCGCGTTGACATGCGTTCCGGGTTTCACGTCGTTGCCGTCGAACAACGGTTGTTTCGAAGTGGTCGCGCATGAAATAATATCGGCTTGACGGACTGCGGCGGCGACATCCGTCGCGACGCGTAGATCGGTCGGCAGTTCCGGAAAGGCGCGCAGTTCGTCAATCATGGTTTGCGCTTTGCCCGGAAAGGGGTCGGACACGTACACGCGTTCCAATGCGCGCGCCGCGCACAGGGCGCGCAGCTGCGTGCGCGCTTGGGCGCCCGCGCCGAAAACGAGACCAACGCGCGCGTCTTGACGCGCGAGCGCCATTGTCGCCGCGCCGCAGCCCGCGCCCGTTCGCAAAGCCGTGAGCGAACCGCCTTCAATCAGCGCCAGCGCGATGCCCGTCGTCGCTTCCAAGACAATGACCACCGCGTGAATCAAGGGCAAACCGCGCGACGCATTGTCGCCGTACACGTTGACGATTTTGATTGCCAGCGCGTCCGTGCCTTGAATGTAGGCGGGCATAAATAGCGCGACGCCATTGTATTGCGGCACGGCGAGTTGCGAGCGCAACGGCACGGTCGCTTGATGGTTGGACAGGCGCGCGAACGCGTCTTGCATGACTTGGATCGCTTGCGGCATCGCAAGCGCTTGCTGTACATCGGCGCGCGAAAGAATACGCATGAGAGCTCCCTCGAAATTTTTGAACGGGTCTAACGGAACCTGATTGTACACGATTTACGCGAAAAAAAACGGGACACTCTGATTTCAGAATGTCCCGTCGCGTAAACCGTTCTACGCTTTATGGGTCAACAAAACCGCCGGTCAAAGTGAACCGCGCGATGGCGGCGCTGCCGGTCGAATCGCCGCGACAAGACATGGCATATTCGCCCAACGCGCCTTCGCTCTGCACCGGATCCAGAACCGTACTGTTCAAAGCATATTGCGTTACGCCGCCCAAGATCAGAGTTTCCTTGGTCTTGGCATAGTAACTGCCCGAAACAAACGAAAAGCCGATTTCGCCGTCGGCATTGGACACGATCGGTTGATTACGCAAAAACATGCCAGAGATAGAGTAAGTGAGCCAGTATTCTTCGGGATAACCGATAGTGCGTCCTTGCGGCGAAGTGAGCCAGCAGGTCACATGTTCGTTGGCGCCAAAACCGGAACCGCTAAAGTTGACGACGCCGTACATGGCGCTGGCGGCGGTGGGATCGGCAGAGAGCCAGGCGTTGGTTGCGACTGCGTTGCCGATTACGGTGACTGCCGTTTCGGCGCCGTGTCCGCTCGTATTGCCGCGCGCGACAACGCGCCATGCTCCTTCGCAGGCATAAGACGTGAAAGCAATTTGCGTCGTAACGTTACCGCCGCTATCGGCTTTGAGGTCTCCCATAAGCTGCGAACCAACTCCGTCATAGATCGGGGTATTTTCGTCCTCACTGGCAAACAACGCGCCAACCGTGGGAACGACGATGCCGGCATTAATGCTGGTGTGGCGGGTCATGCTTGGGCAGCCGCCGCCGGCAGGTTCCACCCAAAAAGTCACTATTTCACCGGGCATGAATCCGGAACCGGAAAGCGTAGCAACTTCACCCGATTCCTGTGTCAAAAGGTTAAAAGGACCCAGTGCAAGACGACCGTATGCTTTTTCGGGTTTGTGCACCATCGAAGGGCTGGCGGATAATGCGGCGCCGCTTACGCCTTCGGTACCGCCGGTGATAGTAAACGTGGTTTCACCGCGATGCAATACTGTTTTTGCCAAACCCAATTCTTCCGCGACAAAACCCCAAGCGCCAACTTGCAGCGCGAAATCGTTGCCGTATTTGGAAGGTTGGGTGTACGTGATCGAACCATCTTCACGAACCTTGATAGCGCCCGAACCATTCCACACCAAGGTAGCGACGCCAGCCGGTTCGACCATATAGGCGTACACATAACTGTTGGGCGTATAACCCCAACACGTAATCACGAACGTTGTGCCGACCGGTCCGGAAGACGGGTCAGAGGAGCAAGTGGCGTCAGCCGCAGCATACGCGTTGGTGTGCGGTACGACCGCCAGCCCCAAGAGGAAAAGAATTGCGCCGAGCACGAGCAGAACACGTTTCATAGACTGCCTCCTTGAAAAATTCGTGCCGAATCTCAGACGTTCAGTTCGCGGAAAGGACACCTCCTCTCTCACAAGATAGCGTATAAATTTAACATTAAAAAGGGAGCATGTCAAGATAAATTTTTCGGCTTTTGGCTTGGCCGGACGCTTGGTGGTTTTTGCGCGCAAAACCGGCAATGGGTTGGCCGCGGTCTGTTTATGCCGCATCCAACGCGGCGAGCGCGCTCCACAAGACGCGCGCGCCGCGCACAATCGCGGCGGGCGTAGAAAATTCGCGCGGGTCGTGACTGATGCCGCCGCGGCTGGGAATAAAGAGCATGCCCGTCGGCGCGACGCGCGCGACGTGCGCGGCGTCGTGTCCCGCGCCGCTCGGCATTTCCAAGACGTCGAGGCGCTGCGCCGCGCACACGCGTCGGAACGTCGCTACAATCTCTGGCGCAAAGGTCGCGGGCGTTTCATCGGTCAGGGTTGTGATTTCGACGCCGATGCCGCGTTTCGCCGCAATCCATTCGAGCGCGCGCCGAATCGCCGCGACACATTCGCGTTTGGCCTCCGCGTCCGCGCTGCGAATATCGGCGCGCAGTTCAACGCGCCCCGGAATCGAATTCATCACGTTCGGTTCGGCTTGAATCATGCCCACTGTGCCGACGACGTGCCGCGCCGCAAATTCGTTTGCCAGACGTTCGACGGCTAGAATCATTTCCGCCGCGCCCGCCAACGCGTCATGCCGCAGCGCCATCGGCGTCGTGCCGGAATGATTTTGTTCGCCGTTCAAAATAATTTGTAAACGCGTCGGCGCGGCGACGGCGGTGACGATGCCCAACGACTTGGCCGCGCGTTCCAAGACCGGACCCTGTTCGATATGCAATTCCAAAAACGCGCGCACGCGCGTCCAATCGTAACGCGACGCGTCAATATCTTTTTGCGCGGCGGCTAGCGCGGTGCGTTCCGTCGCGATTTTGGAACCCGTTTCCCAACCTTTTAATTCTTGCTGCGCGCGCGCCAACAATACTTTGCTGCGGTCGCGCGCAAACAGCTCGGTTTTGGAAATTTCCGCGCCCGTCATGACGCGGCTGCCAAAGCCATAGCCCGCGCCAAAGCGCGCGGATTCTTCCATCGCAAAATTGATCACGTGCAGCGCGGCTTGCAAACCGCCGCGCGCGGCAATGACGCGCGCACATTCCACCGCGCACACCATCCCGACGACGCCGTCGTACTTGCCCGCGTTGACGACGGTATCAATATGCGAGCCGCACGCGAGAATAGGCGCGTCGGGATGTTTGCCGTCCAAGACGCCGATGAGATTGCCCACCGCGTCGCGGTGAACTTGCAGCCCCGCCTCGTGCATCCATTCGCGCAATAACGCGCGGCCCGCCGCGTCTTGGCGCGTGAACGCGAGGCGCGTCACGCCGCCCTGCGGCGTGCGCCCGATTTCGGACAGTTGCTCGATGTGGCGCATGAGGCGCGCGCCGTCTATATGATTTTCGAGCGGCTCGTGTGATAATGGCACAAAATAAAAACGCGAATTTACGCGAATGGTTACGAATGAAATTCGCTTCGCGCTGCATCGCGCGGTGTGGCGTTTGCTTTATTCGGCGTAAAAATGCGACGTATCCGTTTTCAAAAATTGCGCGCCGCCGCGTTGCCCATGCAGCGCGCCGTTTTCGACCAAGATGCGCCCGCGCTGCATGGTCAATTCCACCGCGCCCGTGACAGTTTTGTCCGCATAGAGCGTAAAGCCCGCTTTGGAACGTTGATTCGCATTGGTAATCGTCCACGTTTTCGTTGGGTCAAAAATTACGAGGTCGGCGTCCGAACCGACGCGGAGCGCGCCTTTGCGCGGATACAGTCCGAACGTTTTGGCGGGCGTTTCGCTCATTGCCGCAATCAAAGCCGGCAAGGTGAGATTGCCCTGATTCACGCCGACGTGATAGCACATCGGCAGCATCGTTTCGATTTGCGGCGCGCCGTACGCGGCGTCAAAAAAATTGTCGTCGGATTTTTTGACTTTGGGCGCGTGGTCGCTGCCAATCGTCGTAATGACGCCTTCGCGCAATCCTTGCCACATGGCGGCGTTATCGTGCGCGTAACGCAGCGGCGGACCGATCTTGGCGGGCGCGCCGAGCGTTTGCGTCACCTCGTCGGTGAGCGTGAGATATTGCGGGCAGGTTTCGCCGACGACGCGCCAGTCGTTTTGTTTCGCGCGGCGCAGCGGTTCGAGATTTTCCGCCGCGCTATTGTGAACGATATAGACCGCGCAATTCATCGCCTGCGCGATGCTGATGGCGCGATTCGTCGCCTCGGCTTCCAGCCGCGCGGGACGCATCGCGGTGAACGCTTTTTTGGCGTCCAAACCCGCGCGATTGAATTTGTCTTCTAAATAATCGGTGACGACGCCGTTTTCGCAATGCACATTGACCAGCCCGCGTTTTTGCGCGACCACATCCATCAGCGCCGCCATCCAATAATCGTCCGTCATCCATTTTAATTTCGCATAGGTCATGAATACTTTGAACGACGTGATGCCCAACGGAAACGCCGCCGGCACGTCGCCGATTTGATTTGCCACGTCGAACAGACCCGCGTGGATGCCGAAATCGAGCATGGAATTTTGCAGACCGTCGTCGCGGAACGCTTGGCACGTCGGAATAATTTTTTCGCCGGGCTTGACGTACGCGTAATGAATGAGCGTCGTCACGCCGCCGAACGCCGCGCCGACGGAGGTGTCGTACTTGTCGTCGGCGTAAATCGGATGGACGTGCGCGTCAATAAGGCCGGGGAAAATATATTTGCCGTGCGCGTCCAGGACGCGCGCGGCGGATGACGCCGCAAGGTCGGGATTTACGGCGGCGATTTTTTCGCCGCGAATGCCAAGATCGGCGCGCGTGATGTTGCCGTCGGCGACGATTTGGCCATTGGTAATGATAAGGTCGAATGACATTTTTGGTTTCTCGCAATCTTAACGCCGTGATTTGATTGTGGTAAGATGGGGTTGACTGAATTCGTAACTAGGAAAAATTTCAAGGAGCGAATGAATTATGGCATATACAGTCCGTGATTATATGAACAAGCCCGTGATTGTGGTAGACCCGGAAACGCCGGTCGCGTCCGCGCTTTCGATTATGAAGCGGCGCGGGATTCATAGTTTGGTTGTGGACTTGACCGAAGGCGCGAAAATCGGCTATGGCATTATCACCACAACCGACATTCGTGACAAGATTGCGATGGCGAAACGCGACCCCGCGGCGACGATGGTGGGCGAAATCATGACGACGCCCGTTCACGCCGCATCGCCGCGCTGGACGCTGCAGCAGTGCGCCGAAGAGATGCACACGCTGGGCATTCATCACATGCCCGTGTTGGACGACGATGGTTTGGCAGTGGGCATGATTTCGGCGACGGATATTTTTTCGGCGGTGGAAGAGGCGGGGTGGGAGTCGTTGGGATAAAAGATATTGATTCGCCTATAATAGAGCCCGCGCAAGCGGGCTTTTTGGTTGAGGGATCATTCAATCGAAATCTGCAACCAGATCAGTTAGTTTTTTTGCGTAACGGCTTTTTAAATAACCCCATCGAAATGGCGCTCATGCTCCAAAATCGTATTATTGGGGTTAAGATGTGAGGGAATTATTAGCTTGTCATTCATACGCGCCTCCCCGTACTCGTAACGCCAGAATCATTCCAAGATGCAAAATGTGCATGCGCTAAATTTGGCAGTATCGCAAAAGTTGCGTAAAAGCCAGCAAGACTTTTGAAATCTCGGAGCTTTCGAAAGTCTTTTGAGAAATTACACAACATTCGGGACATGACCCTAAATTTGCGCCTATTTTGTACGCGCTATCTCGTTTTTCTTGCTTATTTGGTGCGCATCCATGTACGCGCGCAGCAATGAATTGATACGCGTCTGATAACCGCGTCCTTGGCCTTTGAACCAAGTCAACACATCTTTGTCGAGACGCAATGTCACCTGTGATTTTTTTGTCATCGGTTTCAAACCAACGCGGATAACGCCTCTGGCAAACATTTCGGGTGTCACTTCGGGCGAATCGGACAAGTCAATGTCCTCATCGCGCATGGCATCAATTCTCTTCCAGTCCGTAGCCGATTTCCCATAAGAATGCTTTTTCTTCATCTAATGCAGCGTCATTTTGCTCGGTCAAGCGCTTCCAACACGCGTTCCGGCGTCAGCGGCAATTGTTCTACGCGCGCGCCAATGACATTCGCCACCGCGTTCGCAATCGCGGGCGCCATCGGCGTCAATGCGGGTTCGCCGACGCCTTTGGCGCCGAACGGGCCCAGCCCGGCGCCCGATTCCAAAATAATGGTTTTTACTTCGGGAACGTCGCGCGCGGTCGGCAGCAGATATTCCGCGAACGACGGCGTGAGCGTGACGCCGTTGACGATTTGCACATCTTCCATGAGCGCGTAACCGAGTCCTTGCGCCGCGCCGCCTTCGATTTGTCCGGCGACGGCGGCGGGATTCAGCGCGCGCCCGACATCGTGACATGCCGCGCTTTTTAGCACGCGCACCTCGCCCGTTTCCAGATCCACCGCGACTTCGACCGCTTGCGCGCCAAAAGTGTAATCGGGCCAAATGTCGCCCTGCGCGTTGTCGGGGTCTAGTTTTTCGGTGAACGGCGCTTTGAACAGCGAGAGATTCGCGCGCGGCAAACCTTCCGCCGCGCACAGGGCAATCAATTGCGTGAGCGGCATATTTTGCGCCGCGTCGTTTTTTACAAATACCGTACTGTCGGCGAAATCAATTTCACCGGGTTCACATTCAAAATGCTGCGACGCGCGTTCCGCCAGCGTTTGGCGAACTGCCATCGCGGCTTGATACGTCGCATTGCCGGACATGTACATTTGGCGCGTCGCGGTCGTCGTTCCCGCCAACGGCGTCAGCGCGGAATCGGTGCTGTACACCTTGATCCGTTCCATCGGCACGCCCAACACTTCGGCGCTGATTTGCGCGAGCGTATTGATTTGGCCGCCGCCAATGTCGGGGACGCCGCAGCGAATCACCATGCTGCCGTCCATTTCCAAACCGACCCACGCTTGCGACGTGTCGTGAAACCAGGTGATGCGTCCGTAACTTTGCATGTACGACGCAATGCCTCGTCCGATTTTGATATGCGGCGCCGACGGCGGCGTAGGTTCGCCCAACGCGTCCCACGCGCGATTGGCACATTCTTCGAGCCACACCGCGCCGCGAAACGCTTGACCGTTCGGCGTCGTATCGCCCGCTTGGACGTAATTGAGACGGCGAATTTCGCGCGGATCCAGATTCAACGCGCGCGCGATTTCGTCCATGTGTTGTTCGTACGCCACGCACGCTTGCGCCGCGCCGAAACCGCGAAACGCCGACGTGAACGTATTGTTGGTCGCGACGGCGAACGCGTTGATGGTTACGTGATTGATTTTGTACGGCCCGACCGCCGACGAGGCGGCGTACAACAAAACGTACGGCGAAAGATAAACGTACGCGCCCGAATCCGCGACGAGGTTCACTTGCGACGCGAGGATGCGCCCGCCGCGCGTCACGCCCGTTTTGTGCGTGATGGTAAAGGGATGTCGTTTGCAGTGCGCGAGAATGGATTCTTCGCGCGTGTACACCATCTTGACCGGACGGCGCGTTTTCAACGCCGCGAGGCCAATAAAGAGTTCGACCGTAATATCTTCTTTGCCGCCGAAACCGCCGCCGACGAGCGTGCCCATGATATGCACTTGACTTTGCGGCAGCTGCAGCGCGGCGGCGATGCTGCGAAAATGCTCGACGACCTGCGTGCTGACGCGAATCGTCAACACATCATTTTCGTCCACCCACGCAATGCCCGCTTCCGGTTCCAAGTACGCGTGGTCAATGAATTGCGTTTTGTACGTGCCTTCCACCACCACGTCCGCGTCGCGCATGGCGGCGTCGGCGTCGCCTTTGAGAATGCGCCAGCGCGCGACAATGTTGTCGGGTTCGGTGACGATGGGCGCGCCGGGTTGCATCGCTTCTTCGGGCGTATAAACGGCGGGATATGGTTCGTACTCCACCTCAATTAAATCCAGCGCTTGTTCCGCAATCGCCAATTCTTCCGCCGCCACAATCGCGATGGCTTCGCCCATGAAACGGACGCGGTCATGCGCCAGAATCGGCGCGTCGGTCCCCGCGCGTTTTGACGTGCCGGTAACGCCGGGAATGTCGGTGGCGACGCGGTCGCCGGGCAAATCGTCGGCGGTCAGTACGCAGACGACGCCGGGCAGCGCGCGCGCCTTTGTCACGTCCACGCGCAAAATTTTCGCCGACGCGTGCTGCGCGCGCAATACTTTGGCGTGCAGCATGTTGGGCATGACGTAATCGGCGGCGTAATGGGTCGCGCCGGTGACTTTGCCCATCGCGTCAATGCGCCGCAGCGGTTTGCCGATGTGACGCAGTTCGGGCAGGTTAGCGATATTGGGTTGTTCGAGGTGAATCATGTTCAATCTCTTGTGGGATAGGGCTTGCGAATTTGCGCGGGGAAAAAACGTTTTACGTTCAGCCGCGCGCTGCCGCGTCCAATTGATTTGCCGCGTTTTGAACCGCTTCAAAGATGCGCGTATAGCCGGTGCAGCGGCACAAATTGCCGGATAACGCTTCGCGTAGTTCCGCGTCGGTCGGATGGGGTTGTTCGTCGAGCAGCGCTTTGGCGGACATGATCATGCCGGGCGTACAAAAGCCGCACTGCGCCGCGCCGAAATCGGCGAACGCGGTTTGCAGCGGATGCGGTTGTTCGGCATTGCCCAAGCCCGCGACGGTGAGAACATCTTGCCCTTCGGCGAGCCATGCGAGCTGCAGGCACGCGTTGACGGCGGCGCCATTGACCAGAACGGTGCAGGCGCCGCAATCGCCTTTTTCGCAGCCGCTCTTGACGTCGGTGTAACCGAGGTCGCGCAGCGCCGTTAAAAGCGTTGTGTTGGGATTTAGCGCGACGTGATGCGCGCGGTTGTTGACCGAGAGAGTGACGAGTTTCGGATTCATTTTCGATTTTCAATTTTCGATTTTCGATTTTCGATGGCTAAAGAATCTAGCGCGTCAATCGAAAATCGGAAATCTAAAATCACAAATTCTGCCACGCCTGTTCCAACATGCGCCGCGTGCACACATTCGCCATGCGCCTGCGGTACTTGGCGCTCGCGCGCAAGTCGTCAATGGGCGAACATTCTGCGGACGCGACGCGCGCGGCTTCTTTAAGGTTGGTTTCGTTGAAAGTTTGTCCGCGCAAAATTTCTTCGGCGCGCCTGGCGCGCAGGGGCCGCGGCGCGACCGCGCCCAACGCAATGCGTACGTCGCGGATTTTGGCGCCGTCGCGCGCGAGCCACACGGCGACGCTCACGAGCGAAATCGCGTCGGCTTGGCGCAGACCCAATTTGTAAAACGCGCTGGCGCCGGATGGATTCGGGATTTGGAGGTTAAAGATCAATTCGTCGGCGCGGCGCGCGGTTTTGCGCGGACCGAGAAAAAATTCGTGTAAGGGCAGCGTGCGCGCGCCGTTTGGGCTGACGAGTTCGATGCGCGCGTCGAGCGCGAGGAGCGGCGGCAGCGTATCTCCGGCGGGCGAAGCGCTGCCAACGTTGCCGCCGATGGTTCCGGCATTGCGAATCATCGGGTTGGCGAAAACGGACGCGGCTTGCCGCAGCGCGTCGAATTGCGTCAATTGCGGATGTTTTAGAAATTCCGCGATGGCGGTAGAGGCGCCGACGCGCACATGCCCATTTTCGCGCGCGACGCCGCGCAGTTCTTGGACGTTTTGCAGCGCGACCAGAACGTCGGGCTGTGCGCGTTTGGCGCGCAGGTCCACCAGCAGGTCGGTGCCGCCGCCGAGCGGACGAATGGCGGCGTCGTTTTGCGCCAGCGCGGCGAGCGCGTCGTGCAAAGTTTGGGGTTGAAGCAATTCAAATTCGCGCATGATGAACCTTTCAAGCGGTTTGCTGTCGTTCGATTTCGGCGGCGTCCAGCGCCGCGCGCACGATGCTGGCATAGCCGGTGCAGCGACACAGATTGCCGCGCAGATAATCGCGCACTTGGGTTTCGGTCGGTTCCGGATTTTCGTTCAACAAGGCGCGCGTCATCATGATCATGTCGGAGGTGCAAAAGCCGCACTGAAACGCGCTTTGGCCCAAGAACGCTTCTTGCACCGCGTCGAGTTTGCCGTCGCGCGCGATGCCTTCAATCGTCAAGACGTTCGCCCCGTCGCAGGCAATCGCTAACGTGAGACATGCCAGCGTGGGCGCGCCGTTGAGATGCACGGTGCAGGCGCCGCACTCGCCGATGCCGCAGCCGTATTTTGTGCCGGTCAAAAATTCCTGTTCGCGCAGCGCGTTGAGCAAGAGCTCGTTGGGATACACGCTCCACTCGCGCGCTTCGCCGTTCAAGGTGAGGTGAATGGTTTTCTTGTGCATGGTTTGAATCCGCGAATTACACGAATCACGCGAATAAAAATACGCAGACGGGCTGCCTGTCACGCAGGCAAATCTGAATCCATTCGTGTAATTCGCGTTATTCGCGGATTATTGACTCGTGTTACGCAGGCGCGCTAAAAGTCAGCCCTTGCAAAGCCAACGAATCGGAACAAATCGTTGCGAAATAAAGAAAAAAATAGGGAAATTTCGTGCAAATTCGCATTGATTCGCGCAGATTCGCGTTTCCTTTGCCAACCTCGCTCGCACTACCCCAGCTCTGCGTAACGCGAGTTATTGAGTTTTTTCCCACGCGCGTCGCAGCGCGTCGCGCACAATGACCGCCGCGATCTGTTGGCGATATTCGCGCGTGGCGCGCACGTCGCTGATGGGCGAAATTTCTTGCGCCGCTTGCTTGCCGATTTTTTCCGCGAGTTCCAAAGAAAAATTTTGTCCGATGAGGTCGCGTTCGGCGCCGGTGGCGCGCACGGGCGTCGGCGCGACCGAGCCGAGCGCGATGCGCGCGTCCTGAATCGTATTGCCGTCGCGCGTGAGCCGCACTGCCGCGCACACTTGGGAAATGTCGGCGGCGACGCGTGAGATTTTGACGAACGCGCTGCCGGTGTGGGATAGCGGCGCGGGGATGGAAATTTGCGTCAGCAATTCATCGGGCTGCATGGCGGTTTTGCCGGGCGCGAGAAAAAAACGTTCGAGCGGTATGACGCGTTCCGCCGTTTTGGATTTGAGCGTCACGCGCGCGTCATACGTCAACAGCGGCGGCGCGGAATCCGACGCGGGCGACGCGTTGCATAAATTTCCGCCGAGCGTCGCCATGTTCATGATCTGGATCGTGCTGAACCAGTTGCACGCTTCGGCGAGCGCGGGCAAATTTGCCAAGCGCCGGTAAATTTCTCGAATCGAGGTCGTCGCGCCAATGTCCACGCTGCCGTTTCGAGAAACGCCTTGCAGCGCGCTCACATGCTGCAAGGCAATGACGTGCGCGGGTTGGCGGCGTTCCATTTTCATTTGCACGAGCAAATCGGTGCCGCCCGCCATGACGCGCGCGGCATCGCCATACTGCGCGAGCAATTCTGTGACTTCATAGACCGTCGTCGGCGCGTGATAGTCAAATTCGGGATAGAGGATATGAGTGTTGGTTGGGAGCATGAAGCGATTTTTGATTTTCGATTTCAGATTTTTGATTTGAAATGCGAAAACGGATTACGGCGCGCGGCGCGCCAGTCGGCTATTATTTTTTTACTCCGCCGCCTGCATCACCCCTGCCATTTCTTTGGGGGCGCGCGTTGTCGCGCGCGTTTCATCGCGCTGTGCGTTGATCGCGCGCACGATTTTTTCCGCCGTGATCGGCAGTTCCGTAAAGCGAATCCCTAACGCGTTATACAACGCGTTCGCGTATGCCGCCGCGCACGGGTTGGTTGCCGCTTCGCCGATGCCTTTGGCGCCGAATGGACCGCTCGGTTCGTAAGTGTCGGCGAAATGCGTAATGATATTTTCGACGTAGGGCGCTTCGCTGATGGCGGGCGTTTTGCCGTCAATCCAAAAACCTTTGGAGGCGAGCTGTCCCGTTTGCGCGTCCCACTGATTATCTTCGACGAGCGCGTACCCCATGCCTTTTGAAAGTCCGCCTTCGAGTTGTCCGATTGCCATTGCGGGATTTACTACCGTGCCGCAGTCGCTGCCAATCGCCGCGCGGTTCGTCGTGACTTGGCCCGTTTCCGTGTCCACCGTGAGGTCAATAAAGTACGACACGTATGCGGGCGGGCAATTCACTTGGCGCAAACTTTCGACGGCTGCCATAGTGCCCCACGAATTGATTTGCAATTGTTTCGCGAGCGCGCCGAGCGTGATGCGCCGTTCGGGAAAATTCGGGCAATAGATGACGCCTTGCATCAATTCATAATCGGGTTCAATTACCAACGAGTCCGCTTGCAAACCGAGTACGCGCGACGCGTAATCAAAAATTTGCCGTTTCACTTGGGACGCGGCTTTGTGCGCCGCGCCGCCGCCCGCGTACACGCCGCGCGTCGCGTGCGTGACGACATCGTACACCGTCGTCAAGGTATCGGCGGGCGAGATGCCCACTTTTTCAATCGGCACGCCCAATTCTTCGGCGACGATTTTGGCGATCGCTTCGAGCGTGCCGCCGCCGTGATCCATCATCGCGTGCACCACGTCCACCGAACCGTCTTCGTTAATTTTGATCAACGCGCCGGAATAATCAATCACTTCGCCGGGTTTGGGCGCGCCCGCGCCGCTGGTGTGAAAACCGCGCGCCATGCCGATGCCGTGCCGGTAGCGTCCCGTTTGCGTGCCGGCTTTCGGGCGCGCGCGCCAGCCGATTTTTTGCGCGCCGTCATGGAGCAGTTGCGGCACGCCGTCGCTGCGGACGATGGATTGCACCGAGGGGCCCTGTCCCCAAAACGTGCCGCCGAGACCCACGTAATTTTTCAATTTGAATTCAATGGGGTCCCAGCCGAGTTCGTCGGCGATTTCATCCATCAACGATTCGGCGGCAAAGGTGGCTTGCGGATTGCCGAACCCTTGCAGCGCGCACGAAGGCGTTTTGTTGGTATAGACCGCTTTGCCTTCAAATTTCAAATGCGGATATTTGTACAGCGACGCCGTCCAACCCGCGAGCACCGAGAGCAGGGCGTACGCTTGGATATTGTGACCGCCGACATCGGCGAGCGCTTGCATGTGTCCCGCCGTGATTTTGCCGTCGCGCGTCACGCCGATTTTCAATTTCAATTTGGTTTGATACCGCACGTGGTCGTACATGTCTTCTTCGCGCGTCGAAACCAATTTCACGGGCCGTTTGGCTTTGAGCGCCAGCGCGACGCAAATCGGAATAATCGAATTCATTTGAATCGAAGACCCGAACGTGCCGCCGATGGCAACGCGTTTGACGTTGACCTTGTGCAAGGGAATCGAAAAAATTTCGCCGAGCAGTTGACGCACATTGTGGATACTTTGCGTCGTCGGATAGACCGTGATACTGCCGTCGGGCGCGGGGTCGCATACGCAGCTTTTGGTTTCCATCTGCGCGTGATAAATGCGGCTCGTCAAATACTCGCGTTCAAAAATATGATCGGCTTGCGCGAAGCCTTCTGCAACGTCGCCCACTTGGACCACGCGCGTCACCGCAACGTTATTTTCGACGGGAATTTCTTTGCCGTCCAGCAGGTACGAAGCGTGAATCGGTTCCGCGCCGTCGCGCTGCGCCGCTTCGGGGTCGGTGTAATGCGGCAAAATTTCCCATTCGATTTTTAACGCGCGCAGCGCTTTTTCGGCGAGCTGTTCGGTTGGCGCGGCGACGGCGGCGACGGCTTCGCCGACGTGGCGCGCTTTGTCCGCCAAGACCGTGCGATCGCGGTACAAATGCGGCGGGATACTGACGATGCGTTCGTTGTATTTGAGATGCGGCACGTCGGCGTAGGTCAACACGACGGCGCCCAACGCTTCGGCGGCGCGCGCGTCAAGGTTTTTGATGCGCGCGTGCGCGTAGGGCGAGCGCATAACGCGCGCGTGCCACATGCGCGGCAGGGTCACGTCGGACGCGTACACTTCGCGCCCGGTGACTTTGGACATGCCGTCTTTGCGAAAATAATCGTTGCCGAGGATTTGATAGCTCATCCGAAACTCCTTGTCTGTCGCAGAATCGGAAATTGTATGCTTGTATACAATTTCAAATTATACTGGAAAAAGCCGGAATGTCAAGCGGTTTGCCGTCCGGGGCGCCGCCGTCGGGCATGGCGGCGCGAATCATGGTTTGGGCTTGCGCCAGATGCGCGCGCATCAATTTTTCCGCGCGCGCGGCTTGACGCGCGGCGAGCGCGTCGAGAATGGCGGCGTGTTCTTGGAGCGACGCGCGGCTCTTGGTCTCGTCGTAATAGTAATAAATGCCATAGAGCGCGTTGCTCTCTAACAAACTGGTGGCGACGCGAATGAGATGCCGGTTGCGGCTGGCGCGAATGATTTGCGTGTGAAAGTCGTTATTGTTTTCAATCAGGCGTTGGATTTGCTGGCCGCGCGCATTGGTTTGGGCGAGCAGGGCGCGAAAGGCGTTCACGCTTTCGCCCAATGCGGCGAGCTCTACGTCCGTGATTCGTTTGGCGGCGAGCCGCGCGGCATGTCCTTCCATCAAGCTACGCAATTCGTACAGTTCCGCCAATTCTTGCGTCGAGACGGAGCGCACGCGCGCGCCTTTTTGCGCTTCAAATTCGACCAGACCTTCGGCTTCGAGGCGGCGCAGCGCTTCGCGAATCGGCGTGCGGCTTACGCCCAGCTCTTGCGCGAGCGTTTCTTCCACGAGGCGTTGATTCGGCGTGATGGCGCCTTGTACAATCGCCGCGCGCAAATAATCCGATAATTGTTGGCTGACCGATTGCGCGGCAAAGCGCGGCAAAGCGGTGGGTGAACGTTTTTTGGACATAGGCAAAAAGGTTTTTGAAAAATTCTGCGCGGGGTAGGGATTCGAGTTCTTACATTATATCGCTTGTGCGCGCTCGGTCAATAGCCGTTTTCGCGCGTCTTGGATTGATTCCGCAAGTCATTTGTCCTGAATCGCGCATGACACTTGACCCATGTTTGCGGTTATGGCTTGGATGATACTGTTAGCTGGGCAAGGTTCGCATGGCTGCGAATTGTACCTTGGCGCGGCGCAGCCGCGCACCGCGTTCGCTAAAGGGAATGGATTATGGCATGGCGAAATCAAATCAGCGTGATGGCGTTGTGGATTGTAGGCGCGTTGGCGTTAAGCGGTTGCGGCGCGGGCGGCGGTGGGGCGCCCGCTTTGCACGGCGGACGTTTGGATCCGCCAAAGGCGGCGGCGGATTTTACGCTGACGGATCACAACGGCAAGCCATTCACGTTGAGCGACACGCGCGGCAAGGTGGTCATGCTGTATTTTGGCTATACCTCTTGCCCGGACGTTTGCCCGCTCACCATGTCGGACATGGCGGGCGCGCGTGCGGATTTGGGCGCGGACGCGGCGGATGTCCAAATTGTTTTTGTCACGCTAGACCCGGAACGCGATTCACAGGCGGTTTTGAAAAAATATGTGCCGGCGTTTGAAGCCACCAATATCGGTTTGTACGGTACGCCGTCAGAGATTCAAACCGCGGCGGCGGCGTTCGGAGTGAAATACAAAAAGACGGCGCTCCGAGATTCGGCGTTGGGGTATGCGATGGATCATTCGGCGTTCATTTATGTGATTGACCGACATGGGCAGCTGCGCGAACTTTTGCCGTTTGGGACCCCGCGCCCAGAGATTGCGAGCGACCTGAAAATTCTCGTTCACGAAGGAACCTCATCATGAAACGGAAACCAATACTATTCATCGTATTTAGCGTTTTGCTCGTGGCGAGCTTGGCGAGCGCGTGCGGCGGCACAACCGTGCCCGCCGGTTTGACCATCACGGACGTGTGGGCGCGCGCTTCGGCAATGTCGAGCGACGCGATGGACATGGGCGGCAAGAACAGCGCCGTCTATATGAAAATCAACAACGCCGGCGCGGCGGATAAATTGGTGCAAGCGGCAAGCGCCGTCGCGACGAGTACCGAACTCCACACGGTGGAAATGAAGGACGGCGTGATGCAGATGCGCCAAGTGGAGGGCGGAATTGATGTGCCGGCGAATGGCGCGGTGGAATTGAAACCGGGCGGTTTTCACGTCATGCTCATCGGTTTGCATCAAGACCTCAAACCGGGCGACACGTTCAATCTCAAACTGACGTTCGAGAAAGCGGGCGTCCAAGACATTCCCGTCCAAGTGCGCGCGATGGTGCAATAAAAGGATCGAAACGCGGCGTGCGTAGCGCCAATGGACGGTACGCACGCCGTTGGAAAGGCAGCGTTATGTGGAATTGGATTCGATGGGGCTTGGTCGCGTTGGGAGCGCTTTTTATCGGCGGAATCGTCGCCGTAAATTTTATCGGATGGCAGCAAAGCTGGCGCCAAACGCGTGAGGCGACGCGGCAATTGGTGTATGTGGTTCCGGAAGGCACGACGGCGCAATTGGGCGCGGGGCAAGCGGTGAACGTTTTGCCGGGGACGGTGGAGCTCGAAATCGGCGGCAAGGATACGTTGGTTATCCGCAACGAGGACGCTTTTCCGATTGACATTGGCGGCATGCGTATCGGGACGGGTCAGGCGTACATTCAACAATTCACGGCGCCGGGCTCTTTTGATTTGGTCTGCAGCGTGCATCCCTCGGACAAGATTCGCGTGATTGTAAAGCCGCCAAAATAAAAAAAAACGCCGCCGAATTTCGGCGGCGTTTTTTTAGCGTCGTCCAAGCTTATTGTTCCGTTTCCCCCGCGTCCAGCGTTTTCGTATCGCCGCATTGCGGATTTTGCGCTTGTTGGTAAAGCCGGTTGAATTCGTTGACATATGCCTTTGCCATTTGCGGATCGTCAATGATTAAAACGTTTTCGTCGTTTGACTTGTCGGCGTTGGCGGTAAAGTTGTACGAACCCGTGATCACATAGCGGTCGTCTATCACCATCGTTTTGCTGTGCAAGTTATAACAGTTCCCGTCCGGCAAAATATCCAAGCCCGCGCGTTTTAATCCGGCATATTCCGCGCCGATAGCGCCGTTGTTGCGCGTTTCAAAAACGCCTTGGACCGCAACGCCGCTTTTGGCTTGCGCTTTGAGAACGTCCGCCATCGCCGTATCGGTAAAAGTGAACGCCGTGACGCGGATATTTTTTTTCGCCGCTTTGAGTTTGGCGAGAAGCGCTTTTTGTACGCCGCCGGTCGGCGAAAAATAATTTTCAAGCGTGACGCCGTCGCTCAGGGTGATTTTGGGATAGGGAACCGCTTTGCCGGGCGCGTCCGCCGCGCGATTTTGAAACAAGCGTTCAAAGCGCGCGTTATAGTTGGCGACGAGTTCGGGGATGGCGAGCCGCAGCATATTGTTGTTGTTGCGATAGACGTCGTTGGGCGTGAAATTCATCGAGCCGGTCCACAACCAATGATTGTCAATGACGGCAAATTTATTGTGCATCAACGCGCTGCGGTGGTCGCGCCTGACTTGGACGCCCGCCTTTTCCATGCGGTCAATCGCGTCGGTGTACTCTTTGGCGGCTTGATTTGCCGAATAGTCGGTGACGAGACGCACGCGCACGCCGCGCTGCGCCGCGCGCGCGAACGCGTCCACGAGCGAGGGCAGTCGAAAATCAAAGACCGCCGCGTCGAGCGTGCTTTGCGCGCGGTCAATATCCGCGACGATGGCGGCATCCACGCCGCCCTGCCGGTCGGCGGCTTTTTCGGGATAGGTGGGTTTGGTGAAATATAAAGTGTACCAGGCGCCCGATACGACATTGGCGCGCGGCAAATTTGTGAGCGGCGCATCGGCGTTGGGCGGCGGCGTGAGCGGCGCGACGGTGACGGCAGAAGGCGGCGTAAGCGAATTGTCGTTGGGCGGCGGCGTCGGCGCGCCGCGCCCGAACAGAAAATAACTGCCGACGAGGGCGAGCGCGATCAAGATTCCGGCGAACAAGATAAAGGGACTGATGCCGCGTGCGGCGGATTTGGCGGAACGTGAATTTTTGCTCATGGGCGCTTGCTTTGGCTTGAATCAACCGGTTTCACTTGCAGTTGCGAGAGCGTCAATAAAAACCCGATTTCTCTCTGACGCAAGGCGCGGCAGTGAACGCGAGAGAAATCGGGCGTTTGCAGAACGATGCGTCACGCGCGGCGTTATGTTTTCTTGGCGCGCTTGGCGCGGCGTCTTTTGGGAGCGGACGGATTCTCGACGGGCGCGAGCGCCGCGTGGGCTTGGGCGCGCGGCGCGTCCGCAATGCCGCTTGCGCCTTGTACGCCAAAGGTTGACGGCGTGGGCGCGGCGGGTTCGGGCTGGGCTGCGCTTTCGTGCGGCGAAACTGCCGCGCTCGACGCGGCAGCGCTTGGGGTTATCACATTCCCATTCGCTTCGGTCGGTTCGGCGACATGTGACGCCGCCGCGCGCGCGCGTAATTCTTTGGTTAAAAAAGAGCTCGCTTGCGTTATTAGCGCTTGGACGCCCTCGCCGCCGCTTTGGTTGGCATTGCTGACAGCCGCCATGACCAGCTCACCGTCCGTTGCGTTTTCAATTTGTTCCGCCGCCCACTTGAGCAGCGCTTGCGCGTCCGCGTCGGTCAAGTTATCGGTGAGCGACTCGTTTTCATAGAGGCGCTCGATGAGAGCTTGTTGTTCGGGAGTCATGCCAACGCTCCGAAAAACGCGCGTCCGCGTTTTTAACCGGCTTCGCTCTCGCGTGCGATTTCTTCTTCCGCCGCCGCAGTTCCCGATATGGCTTCGGTTTCTTGGCCTTCGTGCAATTCGCGCGCGCGCACGGCGCTGGGGAGCAGCCCTTCCGGTCGAAAGAGCATCATTAACACCAGCGCCAGTCCAAACAAGCCATAACGCCAGGAGGACGGGGCGAGAATCGTGCCGAGATTTTGGGGTCCGAAAAGACCGGTGAGCGCGGGCAGGAGGACGCGGTCCACGCCGACGAGGACGAGACCGCCGAGCAGCGCGCCGTACGGGTTGCCGATGCCGCCGACGATGACGGCGCACAGGATGAGGACGGATACGGTGAAATCAAAGTTGCTGGGGAATACCGCCTGGATATAGCTGGCATAGTATGCGCCGGCGAATCCGGAAAACATGGCGCCCATCATAAACGCCATCAATTTGGTGCGAACGACGTCAATGCCCATTGCCGCCGCCGCGTCTTCGTCTTCGCGCATTGCCATCCACGCGCGCCCGAGCCGCGAGACCTCGAGACGTTGATTGACAAAGACGAGAAAGATGACGAGCAGAATCGCAAGCCAGTACCAGGGCCCGAGAAAGATTTTGGAAAAGACGAAATTGGTGAACGGGATGACGGGCAGCGCGATGGGATTCACGCCGCGTTCGCCGGCGGTCAAATCAATGCAGCCCGAAGTGAGCAGCGGAATCGAGACGCAGGTGAGATTGCGAAAGACCACCGGAATAATTTCGCCAAAGCCCAGCGTGACGATGGCGAGATAATCGCCGCGCAGCGGAATGGTTGGCGCGCCGAGAACGAGTCCGGCGAACAGGGCGATGGCGGCAGAGATAAGAATTGCGACCCAAAAGTAATTGAACGGAAAAGGAATGACCGGATTTTGCCAGGGCGGGCTTGGCGTCGTCAGGAGCGCCATCGCGTAGGCGCCGATGGCAAAGAACGCCGCATATCCGAGATCGAGCAGCCCTGCGTACCCCACGACGATATTGAGACCGAGCGCCAAAATCGAAAACATGAGCACGGTCACAAAACTGCCGGTATAGCCGCCAAAGCGGTACGCCGAAATTTGCTGGAGTCCGGTGTCAATTAGCGGATAGGCAAACGCCAGCGCCAGCAAAAGAAAGAGGGGCCATCTTTGGCGCACATATTCGACAATGCCGCCCTTTTTCGCTTGGGGCTGGGAATTGGATGTGGAATTGCTCATACGCATCTATGCCTTTTGGGTTACAGTGGTGCCGAGGAAACCGGAAGGGCGAAAGACCAGCACGAGGACGAGGACGCCGAATACAACCGCGCGCGTCCATTGGCCCGCGAGATATTGATCGCTCAGCGCGGAAATCAGTCCGATGAAAAAGCCGCCCATGACGGCGCCGGTGATATTGCCAATGCCGCCCAACACTGCCGCCGTGAACGCTTTCAAGCCCATGTCAAAGCCCATATTCCATACGACCCCTTCATAGTACAAGCCGCCGGCAACGCCGCCCACGCCCGCGAGCGCGCCGCCGATGAGAAAGGTGATGGAGATAATGCGGTCAATATCAATGCCCATTAGACGTGCGGCGTCTCGATTCTGCGCTGTCGCGCGCATCGCTTTGCCCGTGCGCGTGCGACGCACAAAAACAGTCAAGGCAATCATCAAGGGGATGGCGAGCGTCAGCGCAAAGAGATGCTTGGGCGTCAAGTTAATCGCGAGGCCCGTGTTAGCCAAAAGATTCGCTTTGGAGACGAGGGCGGGAAATCCTTTGGAAACCGAACCGCTGCCGCCAAAATAGATAAAAGGGTTCGACGGCAGCGTCGCCCAAAATAAACCGACCTGTTCGAGAATGAACGAGACGCCAATAGCGGTAATTAACGCGGCGAGACGCGACGAATTGCGCAGCGGGCGATAGGCAAGGCGCTCAATGGTGACGTTTAAAAGGGCGCAGACGACCGGCGCGGTCAGAAACATGAGCAGCACTGCCATCAAATTGTATGCGGGACCGCTTGATTCATTGGCGCGCAACAGCGAGGCGATGGTCAAAGAGAGCATGGCGCCGACCATGTACACGTCGCCGTGCGCGAAATTTACCAACTCGATGATGCCATAGACCATCGTATAGCCGATGGCGACGAGCGCGAAAATAGCGCCCTGCGCCAAACCATTTATCACCTGCGTGATAAATAATTCGGGATCTCGCAGAAACCAAGAGATGAGCAGACCAATCAATCCCAAGATAAGGAGAGCGAGTATAACGTTGCGGACGCTGAACTTGAGTTTCATGCGAAAAGCCCTCACGTGCGGATGGCGCGAATTGGATTATTGCGCGCCATGCGGTGGATGGCGGGACAAGCTGCTGCCAACAGCTTGTCCCGCAGCTGAGAGTTTTGAACTACGCCAATCGGATGAAAATCCGATTGGGGCAATTGCCGTTATTGGCCGATGCCGACGAACTGGAACTTGCCGTCTTTGATGACGTTGCGGGTCATCGTGGTTAGCGAGGTATCGCCGTTCGCGTCAAAAGACCACGCGGTACCGAGAATGCCTTTGAAATCTTTGGTGGCAAAGACCTGATCGCGGACGCAGACGCGCGTCATGGTATTTTTGGCGGCACATGCGTCAATGGCTTTGAGCAAGACGAGCGCCGATTCATAACCATAGATGCCATAGTTATCCGGCTCTTTGCCGAATTTCTTGACGTAATCTTCGTGCCACTGTTTGCCTTCGGGGCTGATTTTGTCAAGCTCTTCGACGGGAACGCCCGCAAACGTGATGTAGGATCCTTCGGCATCCGCGCCCGCCTGCTTGATAAAGTCTTCGGTCATGAGCCCGTCGGGACCCATCATCATGCCTTTGTAGCCCGCTGCGCGCAGCGCTTTCCAGACCAAGCCGGCGTTGCTCGACGTAACCCCGCCAAAGAAAAAGAGGTCGGGATTTTGGCTGACGATTTTGGCGGCGAGCGCGCTGTAATCGGTGGCTTTGGTGTCAATGCCTTCTTGACCGAGAACGGTCATACCGAGTTCCTTGGCGGTTTTATTGAACACATCGGCAATTCCTTTGCCGTAGAGTTGTTGGTCGTCAAGGAGATAAACCGTCTTGGCGCCGAGTTCTTTTGCCCAGCGCGCGTCCACCGCGCCCTGAATGTCGTCCGCCGCGACGGTGCGGCTATAGTTGCGAACTCCGGTTGGATAGTATTTGCCCGGTTCGGATGGGTCGGTGACGCCCGGGACGGATTTGGTGAGACCGGGATAGGTGTTGCCGCCGCTAATCATTACCAGCGGACCCGCTTGATTCAAAATCGGAATCGAGAGTTTGGCTGCGCCCGAGTTGTAGGTGCCGAGATAGCCCATGATTTGGGGGTCGGCAGCCGCCTTGTTTGCATTGGAGGTTTCGACATCGGGGTCCCACGCGCCGCGCGCCGCGCTGGCGTCGTCCATCGCTTCAAAGACGATGGTATAGTTGCCTGCTTTGGCGCCGTGTTTTTCGAGCGCGAGTTGCGCCGAATTGGCGAGGGCTTGGCCCGGACCGGAATCGCCCCCGGTGAGCGGGGTGCTAGAGACAATCTTGATGGTGTTGCCGCCGGCAGCGCCTCCGCCGCCCGGCAAACCGCCGCACGCGCTGACCAGCGCCGCCGCGCCCAACATCGTCCCAATCGCCAACAATTTGAGCTTCATCTTTTTTTCTCCTCCTGTAGAGTTGCGGGCAATGTCTTGACCGCAGAGTCATTCGTCGTGTTGACCGCATTGCCGTCCGGCGCGATATCCTGTGCGCCTTTTCACGGCCAGAGCGCTATTCTGGATGCGGCGATTTTTTTGCAATAACGAGCGCGGCGCCTCCTTTCTTTGGAAATGCAGCGTGCGCTTAATCTTCACCCAAATACAATTTGCGAATCTGCTCGTTCGCCGCCAGCTCTTGCGCGTTGCCTTCCAACATAATGCGCCCCGTTTCCAAAACATAGCCCCGGTTTGCCACCGAGAGCGCGCGCGCAGCGTTTTGTTCGACCAGCAGAATGGTGGTGCCTTCTTGATTCAGCGTCTTGATGATTTCAAAGATGGTATCCACCAGCACGGGCGCAAGCCCCATGGAAGGTTCGTCGAGCATGAGGACGCGCGGGCGCGTCATGAGCGCGCGCCCCATCGCGAGCATCTGTTGTTCGCCGCCGGAAAGCGTGCCGCCGGCTTGGGTGCGCCGTTCAGCGAGCCGCGGAAAGAGCTGAAACACATGGTCGAGGTCTTTTTTGATGCCGTCTTTGTCTTGGCGCGAATACGCGCCCATTTCCAAATTTTCTTGGACGGTGAGGCGCGTAAAAATTTGGCGGCCCTCTGGCGATTGCCCGATGCCTTTGGCGACGATTTGGTGCGCCGGCAAGCCGTTGATTTGTTCGTCGTTTAGCAAGACGGCGCCGCTGCGCGGATGCAGCAAGCCCGAAATGGTGCGGATGGTCGTCGTTTTGCCCGCGCCGTTCGCGCCAATCATCGTCACGATTTCGCCCTGTTCGACGGTGATGGAAATGCCTTTGAGCGCGTGAATGTGACCATAGTAGGTGTGAATGTCGTTGACCTGAAGAAGTGACATATTCAAAGGGATGCGGGATGAGGTATGAGAGCTAGAGCCGACGCCGCAGCTCGCATACGTACTCCCGTCGTTAGATGTGCATTTCCGACGAACCGAGATACGCTTCGCGCACGCGCGGGTTTTGTTGCACCTCCGCCGGCGTGCCTTCGGCGATTTTGACGCCGAAATCCAAAACGGTTACGCGCTCTGAAATGGTCATGACGACGCGCATGTGGTGTTCGATGAGCAAAATCGTAACGTTCATTTCCTGACGCAGTTTGCGGATAAAATCCACCATCGAGAGCGATTCTTGGGGATTCATTCCGGCGGTGGGCTCGTCGAGCAGCAAGAGTTTGGGCTCGGTGCCGAGCGCGCGCGCAATTTCCAGACGGCGTTGATCGCCATACGCCAGATTTTTGGCGAGGGTGTTGCCCTTGCCGCGCAAGCCGACAAATTTCAAGAGCTCTGCCGCGCGGTTTTGCACGCGCGCTTCTTCTTCGCGCGTGCCGCGATTGAGCACGAGCGCGCCAATGACTCCGGCTTTCATGCGCGGATGCTGTCCGACCATCACGTTTTCGAGCGCGGTCATGTTGCTAAACAGACGGATGTTTTGAAAGGTGCGCGCGATGCCGAGTTTGGTGATTTGGTGCATTTTGAGGCCGACGGTGGGCGTATCGCCGAATTGAATCGCGCCCTCTTCGGGCGTGTAATAGCCCGTGATGCAATTGAAAAAGGTCGTTTTGCCCGCGCCGTTGGGCCCAATGAGACTGACGATAGAACCTTCTTCGATCGTAAAGTCAACGTTGTCCACTGCGGTCAGTCCGCCGAAGCGTTTGGTAACGCCTTGCGTTTGAAGGATGGTCGCCATGGTGTATTGCAGATCGTGAATTTCAGATTTCAGCGGGACGCGTTCTGAAATCTGAAATTTGAAATCAATGCAGGATTTTGCTCAAAAACTGTTTCATGCGTTCGTTTGTCGGATGGTCAAACATTTCTCGAGGCGCGCCTTCGGCGACGATGGCGCCGGCATCCATGAAAATAACGCGCGAGGCGGCGTTGCGCGCAAAGCCCATTTCATGCGACACCACCAACATGGTCATGCCGTCTTTGGCGAGGTCGAGCATGACATCCAGCACCTCGTTAATCATTTCGGGATCCAGCGCGCTGGTCGGTTCGTCAAACAACATGACTTTTGGGTTCATGGCGAGCGCGCGCGCAATGGCGACGCGCTGCTGCTGCCCGCCCGAGAGCTGCCCCGGATACATATTGATTTTCTCCGGGATGCGTACTTTATGCAAGAGATCATGCGCAATGTCAATGCTTTCTGGTTTGGCGCGTTTGCGAACTTGGATTTGCGCGAGCGTCAGATTTTCCAGAACCGTCAGGTGCGGAAACAGATTGAACTGTTGAAAGACCATGCCCACTTCGGCGCGCACGGCGTTGATGTTTTGGTGTTTGGCGTCAATAACGTTGTTATCCACCACGATGCGCCCACTATCAATCGTTTCCAGACCGTTGATGGAACGGAGCAAGGTGGATTTGCCGCAGCCGCTGGGTCCGATGACGACCAGAACTTCGCCTTTGTTGACATGCGTCGAAACGCCGCGCAAGGCGTGAACGTTGCCAAAATGCTTGTGGACCTCTTGAATTTGGATAATCGCGTTAGGTTGCGTCATTGCATTGTATCGGACGCCCGGGTTCGCCAAAAGCGCCAGGCGGTCAATTTGCCCAAGTGTATCACAGCTTTGTTTGTTCGCGCGTCACGCGCGGGAGGAAGGAACGTGCGCTCGGACGCAAGCTTTTAGAGCTGCTTCCAACGCGTTTCGATCCAACGCGTAATCAGCGATAAAGTCAAGGTCAAGGTGAGGTAGATAAAGGCGAGCGAGTTGTACGCTTCGACATAGCGAAAGGTAGTGGAGGCGTACAGCCGCGCCTCTTGCGTAATGTCGCGTACGCCCAGCACCGACGCGAGCGAAGAATCTTTGAGCATGGAAATTAAATCGTTGCCCAGCGGCGGCAGCACGCGGCGAATCGCTTGCGGCAGGACCACAAAGCGCATCGCCTGAAAATACGTCATGCCCAATGAACGCGCCGCTTCCACCTGACCCTTGCCGATGGATTCGATGCCGGCGCGAAACGTTTCGGCTTCATAGCCGCCATACGCAAACGCGAGCGCAATGACGACGACCCAATACAGGTTAATGTCGGACGGCTTGATTTTTACCAAAACGTTATCGGCGCCGAGCGCGGGCGCCAACATGCCGCCGAACATATTCAAAAGTCCGATAAAGCCGGGAAAGATAACAAAGCCCCAATAAAAAATTTGAACCAACATCGGGATGCCGCGCACAACCTGAACGTACAGGGTGGAGAGATTAAAGAGGACCACGTTTTTGGAAACGCGCCCCAAGCCCGCGAGCAAACCCAAAATAATCGCGCAAGTATAAGCCAGCCCTGTAATCGAAAGCGTTACCAGAATGCCCGAGAGGATGCGGCGAAAAATCTGTTGGTAGGTCTCGTTCGAGGCAAATTGAAACGCGAGAATCGCGCCGCCCAAGAGGAGCAGAATAAGCCACCACGGCAGACCGGACAAACGGTCAACGACCTTGACTTGAAAGGTGCCGGGCGTTTCGGGACGGGTTGAAGCCATGCCGGAGGGTTCAGGGTTAGAGTTCATGTTGAAAGAGAGGTCCAAGTCCTCGTCCAGGCAACTTGGACCTCTAGTCGTTGTTCAGTCTGCGCTTATTGGTTCTCGAACCACTTTTTCTCGAGCGCGGCGATCGTTCCATCGTCCGTCATCGCTTGGATAGCGGCGTTCACAGAGGCGACGAGGGTGGAACCCTTTGGAAAGACAAACCCAAGATATTGCGTGAGCAGCGGGTCGGCAAGGACCTTGATTTTGTCGGCGTTGGTAGTCAGATATTGTTTGGCGAACGAATTATCCGCGACGACAATATCCACTTGCTTGGTAATCAAAGCATTGACGGCTTCGGGGAACTGGTCGAAACCGACCACGTTCGCTTCGCCCCACGCCTTGACCGCTTCGTCATAATTGGTGGTGCCTTTTTGCGTGCCGACTTTGATGTCCTTCATGGCTTTGACCTGAGCCAAAGTCGTGAACCGCGTTTCGTCCGCGCGCACCATGACCACTTGACTGACGGTCTGGTAGGGGATGGAGAAATCTACGGTCTTGGCGCGTTCATCCGTAATCGTTACGCCGTCGGCAGCCATGTCAAACTGATTTTGCGAAATGGCGGCGAGCATCCCGTCCCAGGCGATTTCCTTGAATACGGGTTTGCAGTTGATGCGTTTGCAGATTTCGGCGAGCGCGTCATAATCCCAGCCCACGCCTTTGCCGGTCGTCGTATCAATGGCGTTGAACGGCGGATACGCATTTTCTACGGCGACGGTAATTTCTTTGCCGCCGAGGTCGGGCATCGCGCCGCCGGCAGTTTTGGGCGGATAGACTTGGACCCACTCGCTGCCCTTGACTTCATTGATAATGACGTTGGTGGATTCGGGCGGGCGGTCGCCGTTGGCGTCAAACGAAATGGCGCCGGTGACGCCTTCCAGTTTGACTTGGCGCACAGCTTGTGCCAACGCTTGGCGTCCGATAACGAGATTGCCATCGGCGTCAACTTGAGAGCTGGCTTTTAACGCTTCCGAGAGGACGTGAACGGCGTCATAGGTTTGCGGCGAAAAGACGATGTTTTCTTTTTTGCCGCCCTTGGCTTCGTACCCTTTGACGAATTCGGCATAGCCCGCGCCTTGCTGCGACGAACCGAACGAGGCATACGTGCCTTGCGACGCTTCGGGAATGGCTTTGATAAAGTCTTGGCTAAAGGTGCCGTCGGCGCTCATGAGGACGACATCTTTCATACCGACTTCGCCTTTTTGGGTGGCGATGACTGCGGCTTCGGGCCAGAAACCGCCGAAAAAGATGATTTGCGGGCTGTTGGCGGCGATTTTGGTGAGCGTCGCGCGGAAATCTTTTTCGCCGACGGTGACGGCTTCCATGTCGCCGACGACTTGGCCGCCGCTGGCTTTGAACGCTTCGGCGAACGCTTCGGCGAGACCTTGACCGTAGGGCGAACCGTCGTGCATGACGGCGGCTTTGGTGAGTTTGAGTTCTTTGAGGACAAAGTTGGCGTCGGCGGGACCTTGAATCTTGTCGTTAAAGGCGGTGCGGTTGACGGTGGGCAGACCGCGCGAAGTGACGGTGACGGCGGTGGCGGACGGCGAAATCGAAACGATGTGCGCCTTGTCCAGAATTTCGGTGCCAGGAATTTCGCCGGACGAGCACATGAAACCGATGTGTCCGATGACGTTGGTATCGGCGACAATTTTATTGGCGATGGCGGTGCCGCCGGGACCGGAGCATTGGTCGTCTTCGGTGGCGATTTCGAGTTTGAAACCGTTGATATTGCCGCCAAAATCCGCGGCGCCCATTTGCGCGCCGAGCTGCATATCTTGACCGAACAGCGCGAGGTCGCCGGTCATGGCAGAGCTAAAGGTCGCTTTGATCGTGTCGCCCTTTTTAACCGTGACGGCGCCCCAAGGATCAGCGGCTCCAGTCGCGCCGCCGGCAGTTTTGGGCGGATAGACTTGGACCCACTCGCTGCCCTTGACTTCATTGATAATGACGTTGGTGGATTCGGGCGGGCGGTCGCCGTTGGCGTCAAACGAAATGGCGCCGGTGACGCCTTCCAGTTTGACTTGACGAACGGCTTCTGCCAATGCCTTGCGTCCGATGGTGAGATTGCCATCGGCGTCAACCTTGGCGACGGCTTTCAGCGCTTCTGAGAGGACGTGAACGGCGTCATAGGTTTGCGGCGAAAAGACGATGTTTTCTTTTTTGCCGCCCTTGGCTTCGTATTCCGTGACGAATTCGGCATAGCCCGCGCCTTGCTGCGACGAGCCGAACGAGGCATACGTGCCTTGCGACGCTTCGGGAATGGCTTTGATAAAGTCTTGGCTAAAGGTGCCGTCGGCGCTCATGAGGACGGTATCTTTCATGCCGACTTCGCCCTTTTGGGTGGCGATAACTGCGGCTTCGGGCCAGAAACCGCCGAAAAAGATGATTTGCGGGCTATTGGCGGCGATTTTGGTGAGCGTCGCGCGGAAATCTTTTTCGCCGACGGTGACGGCTTCCATGTCGCCGACGACTTGGCCGCCGCCGGCTTTGAACGCTTCGGCGAACGCTTCGGCGAGACCTTGACCGTAGGGCGAACCGTCGTGCATGGTGGCGGCTTTGGTGAGTTTGAGTTCTTTGAGGACAAAGTTGGCGTCGGCGGGACCCTGAATCTTGTCGTTAAAGGCGGTGCGGTTGACGGTGGGCAGACCGCGCGAAGTGACGGTGACGGCGGTGGCGGACGGCGAAATCGAAACGATGTGCGCCTTGTCCAGAATTTCGCTGCCGGGAATCATGCCGGACGAGCACATGAAACCGATGTGACCGACGATGTTGGTATCGGCGACAATTTTATTGGCGATGGCGGTGCCGCCGGGACCGGAGCATTGGTCGTCTTCGGTGATGATTTCAAGTTTGAAACCGTCAATGTCCGAGCCGAATTTTGCGGCGCCCATTTGCGCGCCGAGCTGCATGTCTTGACCGAACAGCGCGAGGTCGCCGGTCATGGCAGAGCTAAAGGACGCTTTGATGGTGTCGCCCTTTTTGACCGTGACAGTGCCCCATTCGTCGGCTGCGGCAGCAGGCGCTTGGGTTGGTTGCGCGGGAGCTGCCGTCGGTTGCGCGGGGGCTTGAGTCGGCGCGGGCGCAGGCGTTGCCGGCGCGGCGCAGGCGCTAATCACGAGGATTAACGCCAATAGAGTCAAGCCAAAAATAAACGTACGTTTCATTCTGTTCTCCTCCTCCGAGAACTGCGAAAAAATTTCGCAAATTTGTAACGCGGGTGCGTCAC
>WBZO01001170.1_pt1 | contig 43807 bp, 38 predicted proteins | sample 5204261 | NCBI WGS metagenome assembly WBZO01 (sample SAMN12412400, study PRJNA552823) | activated sludge metagenome | isolation source: activated sludge from anammox sidestream of wastewater treatment plant... | place: USA: North Carolina | collected 2017-09
GAACGCCAAGCTGCAGGTCAAGGACATCCCGGAGGCGGTGAAGGGCGCCGACATCGTGATGATCTTGCTGCCCGACGAGCACCATGCGCAGATCTACCGCGATCACGTCGAGCCGAACATCAAGAAAGGCGCGGCGCTCGCTTTTGCGCACGGCTTCAACATCCACTACGGCCAGATCCAGCCGCGCGCCGACCTCGACGTGTTCATGGTGGCGCCGAAGGCGCCCGGCCACACCGTGCGCTCGACCTACGCGCAGGGGGGCGGCACGCCGATGCTGATCGCGATCCACCAGAACCCGTCGAAGAAGGCGCGCGACATCGCCCTCTCCTACGCCGCGGCGATCGGCGGCGGGCGCGCTGGGATCATCGAGACCAATTTCAAGGAAGAGACCGAGACCGACCTGTTCGGCGAGCAGACGGTGCTCTGCGGCGGGTGCGTCGAGCTGGTGAAGGCGGGTTTCGAGACGCTGGTCGAGGCGGGCTACGCGCCCGAGATGGCCTACTTCGAGTGCCTGCACGAGCTGAAGCTGATCGTCGACCTGATGTACGAGGGCGGGATCGGCACGATGAACTACTCGATCTCGAACAATGCGGAGTACGGCGAGTACGTCACCGGGCCGAAGATCATCACCGCGGAAACCCGGGAGGCGATGCGCGCGGCGCTGCGCGACATCCAGTCCGGCGAGTACGCCAAGAGCTTCATCCTCGAGAACCGCGCCGGCGCGCCGACGCTGCTCTCGCGCCGTCGCATGACCGCGGAGCACGAGATCGAGAAGGTGGGCGGAAAGCTGCGCGACATGATGCCGTGGATCCGCAAGAACCGTCTGGTCGACACGAACAAGAACTAGCCCGCGTCCGGGGCCGCAGCGAGGCGAAGGACGTGGCCGCCTACCCGCATCCGATCATAGCTCGCGAGGGATGGCCGTTCCTCGCCGCGAGCGTCGCCGCGGCGGCTGCGGTCGGCTGGCTCGCCGGCTGGTGGTGGTCGGTTCCGATATGGGTGTGGGTGCTGTTCGTGCTGCAGTTCTTTCGCGATCCGGCGCGGGCGGTGCCCGGCGACCGGAGCACCGTCGTCGCCCCGGCCGACGGTCGCATCGTCGCGGTCGAGAAGGCGCAGGACCCCTACCTGAAGCGCACCGCCACCAAGCTGAGCGTGTTCATGAACGTGTTCAACGTGCATTCGAACCGGGCGCCGGTCGACGGGGAAGTGCGCGAGGCGTGGTACGACGCGGGAGCGTTCATGAACGCGGCGCTCGACAAGGCCTCGCTCCGGAACGAGCGCAATGCCCTGTGGCTGCGCGCCGACGCCGGGCCCGACGTGGTGTGCGTGCAGGTCGCCGGGCTGATCGCGCGACGCATCCTCTGCTACGCCAAGCCGGGCGACCGGCTGGCGCGCGGCGAGCGCTTCGGGTTCATCCGCTTCGGCTCGCGCGTGGATCTCTACCTGCCGCCGGAGGCGCGCGTGCGCGTCGAGCTGGGGCAGAAGGTGAGCGCGGGCGCAACGATCATGGCGGAGCTCTGAGCGCCGTGGCCGAGCTGCCGCGCGATCGCCGGGGAGTGCTGCGCGGGGCGCTGCGCCGGCGCGGCATCTACCTGCTGCCGAACCTGTTCACGACCGCGGCGCTCTTCGCCGGCTTCTACGCGATCGTGCAGGCGATGAACGGGATCTACGACCAGGCGGCGATCGGGGTGTTCATCGCGATGGTGCTCGACGGGCTCGACGGCCGGGTGGCGCGGCTGACCCGCACGCAGAGCGAGTTCGGTGCCGAGTACGACAGTCTCGCCGACATGGTCTCCTTCGGCGCCGCGCCGGCGCTCATCATGTACGTGTGGGCGCTGCAGCCGCTCGGACGCCTGGGCTGGATCGCGGCGTTCGTGTACTGCGTCGGGGCGGCGCTGCGGCTCGCGCGCTTCAACACGAACATCGACATCATCGACAAGCGCTTCTTCCAGGGGCTGCCGAGCCCGGCCGCCGCGGCGCTGGTCGCCGGCTTCGTCTGGATCGTCGACGACTTCCAGGTCGAGCGGGTGATCTGGCTGCGGTACCTCGCGTGCGGCATCACGCTCTTCGCCGGCATCACGATGGTGACGAACGCGCCGTACTACAGCTTCAAGGACATCAACTTCCGCCGCAGCGTGCCGTTCTGGGCGATCCTGATCATCGTGCTCGCCCTGATCGTGATCTCGGCCAATCCGCCGCTGGTGCTGTTCGGCCTGTTCGTCGCCTACTCGCTCTCGGGCTACGTGCTCTGGGCGTGGAACCGCCGCCGACCCCGGCCGCGCCAGTGAGTCGGCCCCGTTGCGCCGGCGCCGGAATGCCGCTATAGTCGCCCGCATGCCTCCCGAAGCGACCATCCTCTCGCTTCTTCTCCGCAGCCTGCTGCTCGGGCTGCTGCTGCGCCTCGCGCGCTAGCCCACCCAACCCACAATTTCGGCAAGTCTCGATGCGACGCGGAACTCCGCGGCGCGGAAAGGCGTCCCGACGTCCACAGCGGAGACCAGCATGAGCACCGAACGCCTGATCATCTTCGACACGACCCTGCGCGACGGGGAACAGAGTCCCGGCGCCTCGATGACGCGGGAGGAGAAGCTGCGCATCGCCAAGCAGCTCGAGCGCCTGCGGGTGGACGTGATCGAGGCCGGCTTCCCCGCGGCCTCGAACGGAGACTTCGAGGCAGTGCGTGCGATCGCCAACGTGATCAAGGATTCGACCGTCGCGGGGCTGTGCCGCGCCAACGATCGCGACGTCGCGCGCGGCGTCGAGGCGCTGAAGGGTGCGAAGTCCTGGCGCGTGCACACCTTCATCGCCACCAGCCCGCTGCACATGGAGAAGAAGCTGCGCATGACGCCGGAGCAGGTGCTCGAGCAGGCGCGGCTCGCGGTGCGCTTCGCGCGCAACCACTGCCCCGACGTCGAGTTCTCGCCCGAGGACGGCAGCCGCTCCGAGGTCGACTTCCTGTGCAGGGTGCTGGAGGCGGTGATCCGGGAGGGCGCGACCACGATCAACATCGCCGACACCGTCGGCTACGCCGTGCCGCAGCAGTTCGGGGAGTTCATCCGGACGCTGCGTTCGCGCATCCCGAACTCCGACCAGGCGCGCTGGTCGGTCCATTGCCACAACGACCTCGGCATGGCGGTGGCGAACTCGCTCGCCGGGGTGGTGATCGGCGGCGCGCGCCAGGTGGAGTGCACCGTCAACGGGCTCGGCGAGCGCGCCGGCAACACCTCGCTCGAGGAGATCGTGATGGCGGTCAAGACCCGCAAGGACTTCTTCGGGCTGGAGACGCGCATCGACACGACGCAGATCGTCCCCGCCTCGCGCCTGGTGTCGCAGATCACCGGGTTCGTGGTGCAGCCGAACAAGGCGGTGGTCGGGGCGAACGCGTTCGCGCATGCCTCGGGCATCCACCAGGACGGGGTGCTCAAGGCGCGCCAGACCTACGAGATCATGACCGCCGAGGACGTCGGCTGGAGCACGAACAAGATCGTGCTCGGCAAGCTCTCGGGCCGCAACGCGTTCAAGCAGCGGCTGCGCGAGCTGGGCATCGAGCTCGACAGCGAAGAGGCGGTCAACGTCGCGTTCCAGAAATTCAAGGACCTCGCCGACAAGAAGGCCGAGATCTTCGACGAGGACCTGCAGATGCTCGTGTCCGACGAGGCGGTTACCGCCGAGCGCGAGCACTGGAAGCTCGTGCACCTCAACCAGGCGAGCGGCATGGGCGAGCGCCCGCACGCCGCGATCGTGCTGAACGAGGGGGGCGCCGAGCGCAAGGCCGACTCCCACGGCGACGGCCCGGTCGACGCGACGTTCAAGGCGATCGAGCGCATCGCGCGGAGCGGCTCCGACCTGCTGCTCTTCTCGGTGAACGCGGTGACGCAGGGCACCGAGTCGCAGGGCGAGGTCACCGTGCGGCTCGCCCGGGGCGGGCGGGTCGTCAATGGCGTGGGCGCCGACACCGACATCATCGTGGCGTCGGCCAAGGCCTACGTGAACGCGCTGAACAAGCTCGCGTCGGACGCGCCCGTCAACCCGCAGCACGGCGCGCTGACGCCCTGAGGCGCGCGGCGCGCGCTAGGCGCCGGTCGTGCGCGCGCCGCGGGCGGCGCCGATCGCGCTCGCGAAGAGCGCGAGCGCGAGCACGATCTCCGCGAGTGCAAGCCGCCGCACCGGGCCGGGCTCGGCCCACGCGCGCACGACGCCCTCGGCCAGGTAGGCGAGCGCGAGGAAAGTCGTCCACTGGAACGTGCGGCGCCGGCCGTGCAGGAGGCCGAAAAGCGGCGCGAGCAGCGGCACCGCCTTGAGCACGAGCCACGACCCGCCGGGACGGGCGGGCGCGAGCCACAGCTCCCAGGCGAGGGCGAGCGCCACGAGGGCGAGCAGGCTGCCGACCGCGCACGCCTGCCACGCCGGCCGGCTCACCGGGCCCGCGTCCGCCAAGAGGCGCTTGCGAGGGCGGCCCCGCGCAAGCAATTCCACCACGGCGGGAGGCGGACGTCCTCGCTCATTCCGCCAGCCGACGCGCCGTCTCCGCCAGGCGCCGGCCAAGGGCGATGCACAGCTGCTTCTCGGTCTCGTCCACCGCCCGGTCCGATGCGGCGCCGGCGAGGTGCGAGGCGCCGTAGGGCGTGCCGCCGCTCGTGGTGCGCATCAAGGCGGGCTCGGTGTAGGGCAGCCCCACGATCAGCATGCCGTGATGAAGGAGCGGCAGCATCATCGAGACGAGGGTCGTTTCCTGCCCGCCGTGCAGGCTGGCGCTCGACGAGAAGACCGCCGCGGGCTTGCCGGCCAGGGTTCCACGCAGCCACAGCGCCGCGGTCCCGTCCCAGAAGTACTTCATGGGCGCCGCCATGTTGCCGAAGCGCGTCGGGCTGCCGAGCGCCAGTCCGGCGCACTGCGTCAGGTCAGCGAGCTCGCAGTAGGGCGCGCCGGAGTCGGGGACCGCGGGCTCGACCGCCTCGGCCACCGTCGAGACCTTCGGGACGGTGCGCAGGCGCGCGCTCATGCCCGCGACGCGCTCCACGCCGTGCGCGACCCAGCGCGCCATCTCGCCGACGGCGCCGTGGCGGCTGTAATAGAGAACCAGGATATCGGGCATGCGGGCCGGGACGGCGGACCCGGTCATTATAGGAGCGGGCCTGCGACACCTGGTCGATCCCCGCACGCGAGCGCCTCGTGACCCGCTGGGTCGACTCGTCCACGCCGGATGCCACCCGCTGGTAGCGAGCGGGGGTTCGACGCCTGCGGGGCGGCCGGGGCTGTGCCGCGGCACCCGCGTCCGGGCGTGCGCCCCGGATCGACGGCGTGGCCGCGGCCCGCGGGTCAGGTCACCGCGCTGAACTGGACGAGCTGCACGCTGACCGTCCGCTCAAGCAGTCGGGTCGCGCGCACGCGCAGCTTCGACTGCAGGTCGCCGAGGCTCAGCTCGCAGGTGGAGTCGAGCGGGAAGAGCGGCGCGAGGATCGCGGGCGCCTGGTTGAGCGCGGGCACCTCGGGCAGCAGCAGCACGTGCTCGGCGTCCTGGGCGGCGCCGCGCGTCTTGCGGATCGACACCGCGCGCGCGGTGGGCGCAAGCTCCTCCAGGCCGAGTTCCAGGTGCTCCGGGTTGTCGGAGAGCACCCAGCGCACGACGCAGATGTGGCAGGTCTGACTGTCGCGCGTGCGCAGCCCGATCACCTCACCCACGCGGATCGGCTCCATTGCGCCCTTGACGTGCATCAGCGCGAAGCCGCGCGGGCTCTCGTTGGTGACCATCCATTCGCCCGTGGGAGTGCGGGCGACGCCGCGCGAATTGAGGAACTCCCAGATGCCGCGGATGCCGACGCAGATCTCCACCCGGGCGTGCGTGCGCAGGCGGGTGAAGCGGCGATTGGGAACCGCGCCCCAGTGCTTCACGAGCCGCGCCATCAGGTCGCGGAACGCCGGATCCGCGGCGTCCGCTGCGAGGCCGAGGCTCGCCGGCGTCTCGCCGGCGGCGAGACGCGCCATCTGGTCGAGCAAGGTCTCGGCGAGCGGCAGGGTGTTGAGCAGCAGATCGTGCCCCTGGGGCAGCGGGTGGTGGCGCTTCGACAGCGCATAGCCCGGAACGTCGCGCTGCGACTTGATGAGAAAGAGTCCCTGGCCGGTCTTCTGCTGGCCGGCGGGACCGATTGCGGCGAGGTGCCCGAACTTCTCGAGCCACGCGAGCACCCGGTCGAGGTCGCCCTGCATGAGCTTGAGCGGCTCGGAGAAGGCGACCAGCAGGGCATCGCGATAGACGGTGAGCGGCGTCTCGCCGCCTTCCTCGAGCGCCCGCTGGGCGAGCCCGCGGCGCAGCGCGAACTGGTAGAGCTCGTGCAGCTCGAGCCACACCGACTTCGGGTTGGTGGCGTACATGCGGTAGCCGAGCTTCAGGCGCTGGGCGAGCATCTGCATCGCGCGCACGACCGGCAGCAGCGCGCGGCCGCTCGAGGCGAAACCGAAGAGGCGCCGCGACTGCTCGACGAGCAGCAGCTTGTAGGAGTAGGCGAGCTCGGTCAGGAGGTCCTCGGCGAGCGCCGCGGCGTTGCGGCTCGCCATCGACAACGGCAGGGTCCCGGACTGGAGCGCGACGCCGAGCCGCGGGACGAGCAGCTCGATGTAGCCGAGCACGCCCTCGGTGACGTCCTGGCGCAGCGTGATGCGGACGCGCGTGCGGTTGAACGGTGCGAGCTGATCGAGCACCATCCGCCCGGCGCGCAGCGGATCGTCATTCGGCAGCGACGCGAGCCACCCCGGAACCTGCTCCGGGGACAGCTCGGACCGCGGCAGCTCGCCCTCCGGCGCCTGCGGCAGGCTCAAGTGCAGTGGCATGTCCGACTCCTGTTCCGTGTTGTAGATCTTCAGGTCGACGGTCGTCTTGCCCGGACCTTGCCCCGGGTCGGTCGCAAGGCCCGTGCCACGCGCCCTGCCGCCGGCGCCGTGCGGCGTGAAATCCGCCCGCCTATGACATCGGAATAGCCGCCGCCGGGCGGGCGGGCGCGAGTCTAGCCGATTCGCGCCCGCGCGCCGTGCGTTTCCGCACGGACCGTGGCGGCCGCGCGCACCGTTTGCTGCGTTGCGAGCCGCGATCGTGCCGGGGTGGGGCCGCGCGAGCGGGCCACATGACGCCCGCGCGTCAGACGCGTCAGGCCGGCGCCGTGATGCGCGTCACGCGGCCTGCAGCGCGAGGACTTCGATCAGCTCGACGCTCTGGGTCTTCTCGATCACCCGGCCTGCGCGCAGCGCGAGGCGCCCGCGGCGATGGCGCAGGCTGAACTCGTCGTTCGACTGCAGCCGGTTGGGCGGCGTGACGATCGCCGGGGCGCGCTTCTGCGCCGGCATCTCGGGGAAGTAGAGCACCGGCTCGGCCGCGACCGGCGCCTGCTCGCTCGGCTTGTAGACGGCCGGCACCACGAGCGGGGCGATCTGCTGCAGTCCGAGCTCGAAGTGCTCGGGCGTGTTCGACTGGATCCAGCGCACGAAACAGACGAAGAGCGTGCCGTGCTCGCGCGAACGGACCGCGACCACCTCGCCGACGTCGATCGGCGGCAGCGTGCCGGACATGAACTTGAGCGCGAACCCGCGCGCGCTCTCGTTCACGATGATCCACTCGCTCGCTTTCACCGGCTGCTCGCGCGTGGTGATGTCCGCCTGCGGCGTCTCGGCGGGCGCCTCGGCGCGCAGCACGCGCCAGATCTCGCGCAGACCCACCCACAGCTCGATGCGCGGGTGGAAGCGCATCCGGGTCTGCCGCTGCTTGCGATCCCCGCGCCAGTGCGCGACGAGGCGCTGCATGAGCTCGCGGTACCCGGGCGTGCGCGCCTCCTCGGGCAGCCCGAGCGTGGCGGGCGCGACCCCATCGCGCAGCCTCTTCAGCTGGCCCTCGAGGCGCTCCACCAGGCGGCGGGTGAGCAGGACGAGCTCGCCGTTTTCGAATCCGACGTCGGCGCGCTTCGAATAGGCGACGCCGGGCCGGTCGCGGCGCGGGTCGATCGCGAAGACGCAGGCGGCGTCCTGCGCCGGGCGCGCGCCGGTCGCGATCTCGGCGAGCTCGCCGTGGGCGGCGAGGTAGGCTTGGACGCGCGAGAAATCGCCGTGCATCAGCTTGGTCGGCTGCGCGAAGGCGAGCAGCAGCGCCTCGCGGTAGACGCGCAGCGGCGAGGTGCGCGGCGACTCCGCCTCGCGCTCGGAGATGCCCCAGTCGCGCGCGACCCGGTAGAGCTGGTGCATCTCCGCCCACACCGCGCCGGGGCTGCGCGCGTAGAGCCTCTGGCTGAGCGCGAGGCGGCGAGCGTGGAAGTCCATGGCGCGCGTGAGCGGCGCATGGAGCTGACCCTTGTAGCCGATCGAGAGCCAGGCGCGCGGCGCCGCGAGCACGAGGGAGGCGTAGCCCGCCGCCAGCTCCTTCAGCACCTTCTCGATGCAATAAGCCGCCTCGCGCAGGGTCGCGGAGAGCGGAGGCGTGACCTTCGCCACCCGCACTTCGAGCTGGGGCAGCAGCCAGTCGACGTGGTCGCGGACCATCTCGAGCACGCGCAGCCGCGGGCGCACGGGCAGGTTCGCCTTGTTCAACGCCACGAGGCGCTCGATCAGCGCGCGCGCCGCCCGCTTCGGGTCGTTCGGCGGCAGGCCGTTGAGGAACGCGCGCATCCGCTCGGGGGAGAAATCGCCCTCGTCGGTGCCGTTGCGCCCCGGCGCGATAAAATTCAACAACATCTGGGGTTCGTGCTCTGCTCGCGAGTCGCTCCGGATTTCAGCAAAGAGCGTGCCGGGTGCGTAGTGGAATATTGCGCGCTGCGCAGCCCGGTTGGCGGCGCAGTGCGAAACCGCACCGGCCGGGCGTGAAGGAGTGCGCAGAATGGATGCAACAGCCGAATTGCGTTCCGGCAAGCCGATTCCGGCGCGCGACCGCCTGATCGTCGCGCTCGACGTGGCTTCCGCCGGCGAGGCACGCGCGCTGGTCGCGACGCTCGGCGACGTCGTCACATTCTACAAGCTCGGGCTCGAGCTGTTCATGCGACCCGGTTACTTCGAGCTGGTCGAGTGGCTCGGGGGGCAGGGCAAGCAGGTGTTCGTCGACCTGAAGTTCTTCGACGTCCCGGAAACGGTGCGCGGCGCGGTGCGCGGCCTGCGCGGCCGCGGCATCGCGTTCGCCACCGTGCACGGCAACCAGGCGATACTCGAGGCGGCGGGGGCGGAGAAAGGGGAGGTGAAGATCCTCGCCGTGACCGTTCTCACCAGCCTCGACCGCGGCGACCTCGACGACCTCGGCTTCCAGTGCGAGGTCGGCGCACTCGTGCTCTCCCGCGCGCGCCGTGCGCTCGCCGCGGGGTGCGACGGGGTCATCTCCTCGGGGCTCGAGGCGCCGATGCTCAAGCGCGAGCTGGGCGAGCGCATCCTCGTCGTCACGCCGGGCATTCGGCCGGTCGAGAACCGGCCGGCCGACGATCAGAAGCGCACGGTCGACGTGGCGCAGGCCTTCGCCAACGGCGCGGACTACATCGTCGTGGGGCGCCCGATCCGGGCCGCGCCCGACCCGCGCGCGGCCGCCGAGGCGATCCAGTCGACGATCGCGGCGAGCTTTCCGCGCTGACGCGCGGCGCTATGCGAGCGGTCCCGGGTACTTGAACGTGCCGCGCCAGGCCGCGAGCACGAGCGTCGGGTACTCGGGCCTGCCCAGGCTCCCGTTGTAGCGCCCGAGCGCGCGGTACAGGTCGCCCTTCTCGATGTCGAGGTAATGGCGCAGGATCACGCAACCGTAGCGGATGTTGGTGCGCAGATGGAAGAGGTTGTGCCCGCCCTCGCCGATGAGCCCGACCCAGAACGGCATCACTTGCATCAGGCCGCGCGCGCCGGCCTTCGACACGGCGTATTTCTTGAAGCCGCTCTCCACGAAGATGACGCCGAGGACGAGCTGCGGGTCGAGCCCCGCGCGCGTCGCCTCGTAGTGCACGGTCTTCAGCAGTTCAACCCGGAACTTGGCGTCGGGCACGCGCTTCGCCAGGCGCTCGGACATCGCGAGCAGCCAGCGGTAGCCGTCCTCGGGATCCTTGAAGCGCAGCTGCGGAACGCCCTTGTCGCTGACGGCGCGCGACATCGCCGACTTGACGCTCGTCGACAGCGGTTCGTACTGCTGCGCCCCGGCGAGCGCCGCGAGCGGTGCGGCGGCGGCCGCCGCGGCGAGGAGCCTCAGGAGTCTGCGCACAGCCGTTCGCGCACCAGCTCGGCCGCGCGCGCCAGCGGCACCGGCGTCGGGGCGGCATCGGTTCGCCGCTGGTATTCGACCGTGCCGTCCTTGAGTCCGCGCTCGCCGATCACCACCCGGTGGGGAATGCCGATCAGCTCGACGTCGGCGAGCAGCACGCCGGGGCGTTCGTCCCGGTCGTCGAGCAGGACGTCCACGCCCGCGGCCTGCAGCCGGGCGTACAGCTCGTCGGCGCACTTGCGCACCGCTTCGCTGCGGCGGTAACCGAGCGGGACGATCGCCACCAGGAACGGCGCGATCGGATCCGGCCAGACGATTCCGCGCGCATCGTGCCCCTGCTCGATGGCCGCGCCCACGATGCGCGTGATGCCGATTCCATAGCATCCCATCTCGAAGGGCCGCTCCTTGCCCTGCTCGTCGAGGAAGCCCGCCTTCATCTGCGTGGAGTAGCGGGTTCTCAGCTGGAAGATGTGCCCGACCTCGATCCCGCGCACGATCTCGAGGGCGCCCTTGCCGTCGGGGCTGGGGTCGCCGCGTCGGACGTTGCGGATGTCGGCCACGGTCGCAGGCTCGGGCAGGTCGCGCCCGAAGTTCACCCCGGTCAGGTGAAAGCCTTCCTCGTTCGCGCCGCAGACGAAGTCCGACATCGTGGCCACGGACCGGTCCGCGATCACCCGGACGGACGGGGCCACGCCGACCGGCCCGATGTAGCCTGGCTTGCAGCCCGTGTACTGCACGATCTCCGCCTCGGTCGCAAAGCGGAACGGGTCGAGCCCCGGCAACTTCTGCGCCTTGATCTCGTTCAGGTCGTGATCGCCACGCACGAGCAGGAGGCAGAACGCCTCGTCGTGCATCACGGCGATCGCCTTCACCGTGCGCGCGAGCGGCAGGCCGAGCAGCGCGGCTACGTCCTCGCAGCGCGTCTTGCCGGGAGTGGGCACCTTGCGCAGCGCCTCGCCCGGCGCTGCGCGCGCGCCCGCAGGAGGCAGCGCCTCCGCCAGCTCGACGTTCGCGGCGTAGTCCGACGCGGGACAATAGGCGATCGCGTCCTCGCCGGACTCGGCCAGCACGTGGAACTCGTGCGACCCGGTGCCGCCGATCGCGCCGGTATCCGCGGCGACGGCGCGGAAGGCGAGTCCCATGCGCGTGAAGATCCGCGTGTAGGTATCGTGCATGTTACGGTACTCGCGCACGAGGTCCTCGTAGCTCGCGTGAAACGAGTAGCCGTCCTTCATCGTGAACTCGCGCCCGCGCATCACGCCGAAGCGCGGGCGGATCTCGTCGCGGAACTTCGTCTGGATCTGGTAGAAATGCACCGGGAGCTGCCGGTAGCTGCGCAGCTCGCGCCGCGCGATGTCGGTGATGACCTCCTCGTGGGTCGGGCCGACGCAGAAGTCGCGGTCGTGCCGGTCCTTGAGCCGCAGGAGCTCCGGACCGTACTTCTGCCATCGCCCCGACTCCACCCACAGCTCGGCCGGCTGGATGGCCGGCAGGAAGACTTCGATCGCTCCGGCGCGGTTCATCTCCTCGCGCACGATCGCCTCGACCTTGCGCACGACGCGCAGACCGAGCGGCAGCCAGCTGTAGATGCCGCCCGCGAGCCGGCGGATCAGCCCTGCGCGCAGCATCAGCCGGTGGCTGACGACCTCCGCGTCGGAGGGCGCCTCCTTCGTGGTCGACAGGAAGAACTGCGACACGCGCATCGTTCGAGGTCCCGGGATTCGCCCGCATTCTAGCCGAGGGTCCGCGCGCGACCGGACGTCCGGCTGCTAGGCAGCCCCCGTGAATTGTGGAAAAATTGCGTCAGACAACCGCTTACGGAGCCGGTCATGCTCGACCGGGACGGCTACCGCCCGAACGTCGGCATCGTCCTCTGCAACCATCGCAACGAGGTCTTCTGGGGCAAGCGCGTCAAAGAGCATTCGTGGCAGTTTCCGCAGGGCGGCATCAAGCACGGCGAGTCGCCCGAACAGGCGATGTACCGGGAGCTCCACGAAGAGGTCGGCCTCCAGCATGACCACGTGCGGATCCTCGGGCGCACGCGCGGATGGCTGCGCTACGACGTGCCGCAGCAGTGGATCCGCCGCGAGTGGCGCGCAACCTACCGCGGGCAGAAGCAGATCTGGTTCCTGCTGCGGCTGGTCGGGCGCGACTGCGACGTGTGCCTGCGGGCGACCGAGCGGCCGGAGTTCGACGCGTGGCGCTGGAGCGATTACTGGGTTCCGCTCGATTCGGTGATCGAGTTCAAGCGCGATGTCTATCAGCAGGCCCTCAACGAGCTGGCGCGGTTCCTCGGCCGCGATCGGCGGCCGGGACCGGCGCGAGGCGACGGCGCCAGCGCGCGGGGATAGCGCCTTGCCCGGCGGGTGTGGAGGTCTGACGCGCGCACGCCGTTTCCTAGGCACGGCCGCTGCGGGCGCTGGTTCGACGCCGCGGGTCTTCGGAGGAACGGGCGGCGCGGCTTGACACTGGTGTCGGTGTAGATCTATATTCAGTTCATGGATTAGAGTAAGTCTAAGCCAATTCTGATCGAAGTCAGGCAGACGACCAAGCCTCGCTCGACTTCCCGTTGTTTCACGAAAGGAGACGCCTCATGCCGCAACTCAAGGGATCGAAGACCGAAGAGAACCTCAAGGCCGCGTTCGCGGGCGAGTCCCAGGCCAACCGACGCTACCTCTACTTCGCGAACAAGGCGGACGTGGAAGGGCAGAACGACGTCGCCGCGCTGTTCCGCTCGACCGCCGAGGGCGAAACGGGGCATGCCCATGGACACCTGGAGTACCTCGAGCAGGTCGGGGACCCGGCCACCGGGCTGCCGATCGGGTCGAGCCGCCAGAACTTGAAGGCCGCCGTCGCCGGCGAGACGCACGAGTACACCGACATGTATCCGGGCATGGCCAAGCAGGCGCGCCAGGAAGGCTTCGCCGAGATCGCCGACTGGTTCGAGACGCTTGCGAAGGCGGAGCGCTCGCACGCCAACCGGTTCCAGAAGGCGCTCGACGTCCTGACCGACTGACCCGCGCCACCGGCCGACGGGAGGAGCGGCGCACGCGCCGCTCTTTTTTCTTCCGCACTCAACCACGTCAGGAAGCGGTTCCGATGAGCGTCCGTGAAGGCAGCCTCGAGGCGCCGACGCGCCACCCGATCGACTGGCAGTCGCCCGACTTCTACGATCAGGAGAAACTCGACGCCGAGCAGCGCCGGGTGTTCGACATCTGCCACGGCTGCCGCCGCTGCGTGAACCTGTGCAACGCATTTCCCACGCTGTTCGATCTGGTGGACTCGGGACCCACCGGCGAGCTGGATGGCGTGGACGCGAAGGACTACGGCAAGGTCGTCGACCAGTGCTACCTCTGCGACCTCTGCTACATGACCAAGTGTCCCTACGTCCCGCCGCACCCGTGGAACGTCGACTTTCCGCACCTGATGCTGCGGGCGAAGGCGGCGCGTTTCCGGCGCGGAGAGGTGCGGTTCCGCGACAGGCTGCTGTCGGCAACCGACGCGGTCGGCCGGCTGGCGGCGATTCCGGTGGTCGCGCAGGTCGTGAACGCCGTGAACGGCAACGGGGTCGCGCGCGCGGCGATGGAGGGTGCGATCGGCGTGCACCGCGAGCGGCGGCTGCCGCCCTATGCGCCGGGCAGGTTCCGCTCGCGCGCGCCGGCGAGCGCGAATCATCCGGTCAGGAACGGCGAGCGGACGCCCGGCAAGGTGGCGATCTTCGCCACCTGCTACGTCAACTACAACGAACCGGGAATCGGGCTCGATCTCCTCAAGCTGCTCGATCACAACGAGGTTCCGTACGTGATGGTCGAGAAGGAGGCGTGCTGCGGGATGCCCAAGCTCGAGCTCGGCGACCTCGAGGCCGTGGCACGGCTGAAGGCGATCAACGTACCGCCGCTCGCGCGGCTTGCGCGCGAAGGCTACGCGATCCTCACCGGGGTGCCGTCCTGCACGCTGATGTTCAGGTCGGAGCTGCCGTTGCTCTTTCCCGGCGACGAAGCGGTCAGGGCGGTTGCCGACGCGATGTTCGAGCCGTTCGAGTACTTCATGCAGCGCAACCGCGACGGCCTGCTGAAGACCGACTTCAAGCAGCCGCTGGGCAAGGTCGCCTATCACATTCCCTGCCACACGCGCGTGCAGAACATCGGCCAGAAGACGCGCGAGGCCCTGCAGCTCGTTCCCGGAACCACCGTGAAGACGGTGGAGCGCTGCTCCGGCCACGACGGCACCTGGGGCGTGAAGCGCGAGTACTACGAGCACTCGATGAAGATCGGCCGGCCGGTGTTCCGCGCCATGGGCGAGGAGGACCCGGACTACATCAGCTCGGATTGCGCGATGGCAGGACGCCACATCGAGCAGGGCATGGGCGACACCCGCGCGCAGCGCGCGCACCCGCTCACCCTGCTTCGCATCGCGTACGGAATATGAGGACGACGCACGCGACCGCCATGCCCAAGATCCAGCCCGACAGCCTCATGAGCCTGGAGGCCTACGCACGCGGCAGAAAGGATTTCCGCGCCCGGGTCATGGCGCACAAGCGGGACCGCACCCTCGCGCTCGGGGACCACGTGACGCTCATCTTCGAGGACGAGCTGACGATCCGCTACCAGGTCCAGGAGATGCTCCGGATCGAGCGCATCTTCGAGGAGGAGGGGATTCGCGGCGAGCTCGACGCCTACAATCCGCTCATCCCCGACGGCCGGAACCTCAAGGCGACGATGCTGATCGAGTACACCGACGAGGACGAGCGCAAGCGCGCGCTCGCGCGCCTGATCGGGATCGAGGCGCGCGTCTGGGTCCGGGTGGAAGGCTGCCCGGCGGTGCTGGCGATCGCGGACGAAGACCTGGAGCGTGCCACCGACGAGAAGACCTCCTCGGTGCACTTCCTGCGCTTCGAGCTCACCGACGAAATGGCACGGGCGCTGAAGCACGGCGCGGGGCTCGCGATCGGCGTCGACCATCCCGAGTACCGCGTGGAGGTGGCGGCCGTCCCGCCCGCCGTCCGGGCGTCGCTCGCCGGCGACCTGGCGTGAGACGGCGCCGCGCGTTGCTCGCCGGAATGGCCGCGGTGGCCGCGGCGGGTTTCGCGTTCGCCCAGGCCCCCGGGGAGCGGATCCGGGACACCGGCCGCGATGCCGTCGATTTCGACGAAAAGCCGCTCGACGAGGCTCCGGTCGTGCTGCCGAGCGCGCCGAAGCCCGACGACCTGCTCCCGTTCGATCCCGGGCGGCCGACGACGATGCGGTTCTTCGTGGATCCGGCGTCGATCGCGGTGGTCCACGACGGGATCGTTCGCTTCAGCGTGGTGATTCGCGGCGACGGGGCGGCGTCCAACGTCTCTTACGAGGGGATCCGCTGCAAGACGCGGGAGCGCAAGGTGTACGCCTACGGGCGCGCGGATGGAACGTGGCACGCGACCCGCAACCCGACCTGGACCAAGATCGGCGGGCTCGCGTCCGATGGGCACCGCTTCGTCCTGTACGAGAACTTCTTCTGCCCGTCGCGGCAGATCATCGCCAGCGCCCGGGAAGGGATCGAAGCCCTCCAGCGCGGCGGCCACCCGCGCGCCTCCGATCTGCTCACGACGACGCCGATGCCGCGCTAGCGCGGCGCGTCGAGCTACGCCACGACCACGAGGTTGTCGCGATGAATGAGCTCCGGCTCGTCCACGTAGCCCAGCACCTTTTCGATCTCCGCCGAGCCGCGCCCGGCGATGCGCCGCGCGTCGGCCGCCCCATAGTTCACCAGTCCGCGCGCCACCTCGCGCCCGTCCGGCCCGACGCAGGCGACGAGCGCGCCGCGCTCGAAGTCGCCGCTGACCGCGCGCACACCGACCGGTAGCAAACTCTTTCCCCCCGAGGCGACCGCGCGTGCGGCACCGGCGTCCAGGTGCAGCGTCCCGCCGACCTGCACGTGACCGGCGAGCCACTGCTTGCGGGCCGCGAGCGGCGGGGACTCCGACGCGAGCAGCGTCCCGATCGATTCGCCCCGACCGAGGCGCACCAGCACTTCTGGCTCCCGCCCCGATGCGATGACCGTGTGGGCGCCGCCCAGCGCCGCCCGCTTGGCGGCCAGCACCTTCGTGATCATCCCGCCGCGGCCGAGCGCCGATCCCGCGCCCCCGGCCATGTCCTCGAGGCGCGGGTCGCCGGCCTTCGCCTCCGTCACCAGCGTCGCCGTCGGGTCCTTGCGCGGGTCCGCCGTATAGAGCCCGCCCTGGTCGGTGAGAATCACGAGCACGTCGGCCTCGATCAGGTTCGAGACGAGCGACCCGAGCGTATCGTTGTCCCCCACCCGGATCTCGTCGGTGACCACGGTGTCGTTCTCATTGATCACCGGGACGACTCCGAGCGCGAGCAGCGTGCTCAGGGTCGAGCGCGCATTCAGATAGCGCCCCCGATCCGCGAGGTCGGCGTGCGTGAGGAGGATCTGCGCCGTGCGCAACCCATGGTCGCGAAACGCGCTCTCGTAGGCCTGCGCGAGCCCCATCTGCCCAACCGCGGCGGCGGCCTGCAGCTCGTGCATGGAGTCGGGCCGCTTGCGCCACCCCAGGCGCTTCATTCCCTCCACGATCGCCCCGCTCGACACCAGCACGATCTCGCGGCCCACCGCGCGCAGGGCGGCAATCTGCCGCGCCCAGTTGGCGATGGCGTCGAGGTCCAGTCCTGCGCCCTCGTTCGTGACGAGCGAGCTGCCGACCTTCACGACCAGCCGGCGGGCGCCGCGAACTCGCTGGTTCATCCTCGTTGCTCCAGGTGGCGCATGACCGCGCGGCACAGCTCGCGACAGCCCTCGCCCGACGCGGCGGAGACCACGAAATGGGGCGCCTTCCAGCGCAGCCGCCGCAGGATCGCCTGGACCACGCGCGGCCGCTCGTCCGCCTGCACGAGGTCTGCCTTGTTCAGCACCAGCCAGCGCGGCTTGCGATGGAGCGCGGGATCGTACTTGCGCAGTTCCGCGGCGATCGCCCGCGCATCCTTCACCGGGTCGACCTCCGGCGCGATCGGCGCGATGTCGACCACGTGGAGGAGGAGCCGCGTACGCGCAAGGTGCCGGAGAAACCGGTGTCCCAGTCCCGCGCCCTCGGCCGCGCCTTCGATCAGGCCGGGGATGTCGGCGATCACGAAGCTGCGGTCGATGTCGACCCTGACCACGCCGAGGCTGGGGTGCAGGGTGGTGAACGCATAATCGGCCACCTTCGGCCGCGCGCTGGAGACGGCGCGGATCAGCGACGACTTGCCGGCGTTCGGCATCCCGAGCAGCCCCACGTCGGCGAGCACCCGGAGCTCGAGTTCGAGTTCACGGTCCTCGCCGGGCGCGCCCGGAGTCGACTGGCGCGGGGCGCGATTGGTGCTCGACTTGAAGTTGACGTTGCCCAGACCTCCCCGCCCGCCGCGCGCGAGGAGGGCGGTCTGATCGTGCGCCGCGAGGTCCGCGAGCACCGTCCCGGACTCCCTCTCCCTGATCACGGTCCCGACCGGAACCCGCAGCACGACATCCTCGGCGCTGCGGCCGGTGCACTGCTTGCCGCCGCCCTTCGCCCCGTCACGCGCCCGGAAGACGCGGTTGTAGCGATATTCGATGAGCGTGTTGATGTTCCGGTCCGCGAGCGCGTAGACCGAACCCCCGCGTCCCCCGTCACCGCCGTCCGGCCCGCCGCGCGGCACGTACTTCTCGCGCCGGAAATGGACGGCGCCGTCGCCGCCCTTGCCGGCGTGCACGGAGATGCGGGCTTCGTCGACGAACTTCATGGGGTGCGCCCCGCAAACAAAAAAGCCCTACCGCGAGGATAGGGCTTCGTGGCGGGACCGGAAAGGCTAGACGGCGGCGGGGATCACGCTCACGATCTGCTTCGCCGCCGGCCCGCGGTTGCCGAACTGAACGTGTCCGGTGACCTTTGCGAACAGCGTGTGGTCGCGCCCGATGCCCACGTTGTCGCCCGCGTGGATGCGCGTGCCGCGCTGACGCACGAGAATGCTCCCGGCGTTCACGAGCTGGCCGCCGTAGCGCTTTACGCCGAGCCGCTTGGCCTGCGAGTCGCGGCCGTTGCGCGAGCTGCCGCCCGCCTTCTTGTGTGCCATGGTGTCGTGCTCCTCGTCGTGCCGCCTGCTGGCCTAGTCCGAGATTCCGGTGACCTGCAGCTCGGTGTAGTGCTGGCGGTGCCCCTGGGATTTCTTGTAGTGCTTGCGCCGGCGCAGCTTGAAGATCGTGACCTTGTCGCCCCTCCCGTGCCCGACGACGGTAGCCTTGACCGCGGCGCCCGCGACGAGCGGGGCGCCGATCTTGACCGCCGCGCCCTCGCCGACCATGAGGACCTGATCGAGGACGACCTCGCTCCCGACGTCGGCGGGAAGCTTCTCGACCCTGAGCTTGTCGCCGGCGGCGACGCGGTACTGCTTGCCGCCCGTCTTGATGACCGCGAACATGGGAAACTCCGCAGTTGAATTCCGAGTGGATTCGCTCGGAAACTCAACATTATAGCGAGGTTGTCGGGGCCGAGTCAAAGGGGGTTGTGCTAGGCTTCGTCGAGCACCTCTCTGCGTGTCACCCCATGTCCGTCTCCCTCGATCCCATTCGCGCGCTGGTCGCCGGCGACATGGAGAAAGTCGACGAGGTGATCCGACGCCGGCTCGATTCCGACGTGGTCCTCGTGCGGCAGGTCGCCGAGTACATCGTCGCCGGCGGCGGCAAGCGCCTGCGCCCGGTGCTCCTCGTCCTGGCGGCGGGCGCGTGCGGCTACCGGGGCGAGGACCATCGCGAGCTCGCGGCGGTCGTCGAGTTCATCCACACGGCAACGCTGCTGCACGACGACGTCGTCGACGAGTCGGAGCTGCGCCGCGGCCGGCGCACCGCGAACGCGGTCTTCGGCAATGCGGCGAGCGTGCTGGTGGGCGATTTCCTCTATTCGCGCGCCTTCCAGATGATGGTCGGGGTGCGCAGCATGCGGGTGATGGAGGTGCTCGCCGAGGCCACGAACACGATCGCCGCGGGCGAGGTGCTCCAGCTCTTGAACGTGCGCAACGTGGAGCTCGGCGAAGCGGGCTACCTGGACGTCATCCGGCGCAAGACGGCCAAGCTCTTCGAGGCGGCGGCGCGGCTCGGAGCGATTCTCGCAGCGGCGCCCGCGCCTCTGGAGGAAGGGCTGGCCGCCTACGGGGCGCACCTCGGAACGGCGTTTCAGCTCGTGGACGACGTGCTCGACTACTCGGGGGAGGTCGGTGAGACGGGCAAGAACCTCGGTGACGATCTGAACGAGGGCAAGCTGACCCTGCCGCTGCTCCACGTGCTCCACCGCGGCTCCCCGGCCCAGGCCGAAGTGGTCCGCCGCGCAATCGCGGACCGCGGCCGGGACGACTTCGCCGCGGTGCTGGACGCGATCCGCACCACCGGGGCGCTCGAGCGCACGCGAGCGGCCGCGCGCGCGGAATCGCTGGCGGCGTGCGCGGCGATCGCCGGGCTGCGCGATTCAAACTACCGGCGATCTTTGCTAGACTTGGCGACTTTCGCGGTCGAACGTACGTACTGAGTGCCGGCCGCGGACTTCCCGCGTTCGGGGTGTAGCTCAGCCTGGTAGAGTACTGCGTTCGGGACGCAGGTGTCGGAGGTTCAAATCCTCTCACCCCGACCAATTCCCTCCGCGCCGATCTGACGTGCGTCACGGCAGACCGCACGCGGCATCGGGGCGTACCGCCCGCAGCCCCTAGAATCACGCGATGGCGCCGCCCGTAAGGTGGCGGGACAGCGCGCAATGGGCAAGGTCCTCTTCCTCCTCATCGTCGGCCTGGTGTTCTACGTCGGATGGAAGCTCGCCGCCCGCGCAGCGGGCGCGCGACGCAATCCCGCCGCACCGCGCGAGGCCGAGCGCATGGTCGCATGCCGGCAGTGCGGCGTTCACCTCCCCATCTCGGAGTCGGTCGAGGCCGGCGGCGATCGCTTCTGTTCGGACGAGCACAAGCGGATGTTCGTCCGGTGACGAGCACCTCGGCCGGCCGGCTCGATCCCGCGCGCCGCGTCGCGCCCGGCGCGGCGCAGCCGCACGACGTGGCCGACTCGTTCTGGGTCTCGCTGCGCTACTTCAACGCCTACCGTGCCGCCGTCGCGGCGCTGTTCCTGATCCTGGTGGTTGCGTACGGCGACGCGCTCGCCCTGGGGCAGAAGAATCTGCGGCTGTTCGGGCTGGTGAGCGCGCTCTACCTCGCCGCCGCGGCCGCGTTCCACGTCGCGATCAAGCGGGTTCCGCGTCACTTCGAGACCCAGCTCACCGTCCAGGTCTGCACCGACATCGTGGCGATCGTGCTGCTGATGTACGCGAGCGGAGGGTTCCGCACCGGCCTCGCGGTCATGCTCCTCATCTCGGTCGCGGGCGCGTCGCTGGTGAGTCGCGGTCGGCTGCTGCTCTTTTACGCCGCGCTCGCCTCGATCGGCGTTCTGCTCGAGCAGGCGGCGTCGATCATTCGCGGCGACCAGGGGGTGGCGGAGTTCCTGCCGGCGGGGCTGCTCTGCCTCGGGTACTTCGCCACCGCGCTGATCACCAACCGCCTGGCCGAGCGGGTCATCACGAACGAGCGCGTCGCGCGCCAGCGCGGTGTCGATCTCGCCAATCAGCTGCGCGTGAACCAGCTGGTGATCCAGGACGTGCAGGACGGAGTCCTGGTCGTGGACTCGAACGGCCTGGTGCGCCAGCACAATCCGGTCGTGGACCGGCTGCTCGGCCGCCCGGCGCCGGAGCTCGATCAGATCGGGGCGTACTCCGAGCAGCTCGCGCGCGCGCTCGGCGAGTGGCGCGGGGCGCGCGCGCGCGCCAGCACGACGTTCCGCTTCCCCGATTCCGGGATTCTCGTGCGCGCCCGCTTCGTCGACGCGGGCGTTGCGGGTGACAGCTTTGCGGTCATCTATCTCGAGGACATCTCCAAGCTCGAGGACCAGGCGCGGCAGATGAAGCTCGCGGCGCTCGGCCGCCTCACCGCGAACATCGCCCACGAGATCCGCAATCCGCTCGCCGCGATCACGCATGCGTCCGAGCTGATGCTGGAGGAGAATCGAGCCCCCGCGCGCGAGCGCCTGACCCGCATCATTCGCGACAACGCGCGGCGCCTGGACCGCATGGTCAAGGACGTGCTCGAGCTCAGCCGGCGCGACCGGGTACAGCCCGAGTCGGTGCGGCTGGGGCCGTTCGTGGAGACGTTTCTCGACGAGTTCGCCCAGAACGAGCAGGTCGACCGATCGGTGTTCGCGCTCGTGGCGGGGGACGACGACGCGGTGGAAGTCGACCGCGTGCACTTGAACCAGATCCTGTGGAACCTGGCGCGCAATGCCTGGCGACACTGCCGCAAGCTTCCCGCGAGCGTCCGGCTGCAGGTCGAGCGGCAGGGCAATCGACTAGAATTGCGCGTCGTCGACGACGGCCCGGGAGTGCCGCGGGACCTGCAGAGCCAGCTGTTCGAGCCGTTCTTCACGACCTACAGCGCGGGAACCGGGCTCGGCATCTACATCGCGCGCGAGCTTTGCGCCGCGAACGGGGCGGCGCTCGACTACGTCGATCGGCCGGCCGGCGCCGAGTTCCGCATCACCTGGCTGGGGAGGCGACAATGAACCGTCCGGAGCGTCGCGGCGCTGCGAGGACCACCGTCCTGGTGGTGGACGACGAGGCCGACATCCGCGAGCTGCTCGAGCTCACGCTGCTGCGCATGGGGCTGTCGGTCGAGTGTGCCGGCAGCGTCGCCGAGGCGCTGGAGCAGCTGAAGCGCCACTCGTTCGACCTGTGCCTCACCGACATGCGGCTGCCGGACGGCGACGGGCTCGACCTGGTGCGGCACATCGGGACGAACTGCTCCGACCTCCCGGTGGCGGTGATCACGGCGCACGGCAGCACCGAGAACGCGGTTGCGGCGCTCAAGGCCGGCGCGTTCGACTACGTCTCGAAGCCGCTCTCCCTCGAGCAGCTGCGCACGCTCGTCAAGTCGGCGCTCGACCTGCCGCAGAAGGTCGCGCCCAGGACCGCGTCCGAGCACCGACTGCTCGGCGAGACGCCGCCGATCCAGCAGGTGCGCGCGACGATCGACAAGCTCGCGCGCAGCCAGGCACCGATCTACATCACCGGCGAGTCGGGCAGCGGCAAGGAGCTGGCGGCGCGGCTGATCCACGAGAACGGGGCGCGGCGGGACCGGGCGTTCGTTGCGGTCAACTGCGGGGCGATTCCGGAGAACCTCGTCGAGAGCGAGTTCTTCGGGTATCGAAAGGGCGCGTTCACCGGTGCGGACGCCGACCGGGAGGGGTTCTTTCACGCGGCAAACTCGGGCACGCTCTTCCTGGACGAGGTCGCCGATCTCCCGCTCGCGATGCAGGTGAAGCTGCTGCGGGCGATCCAGGAGAAGCGGGTGCGCAAGGTCGGGGCGACGTCCGAGGATCCGGTCGACGTGCGCATCATCTGCGCGACTCACCAGGATCTCGCCCGGCTGGTGGAGGCCGGGAAGTTCCGCCAGGACCTCTACTACCGGCTGGCGGTGATCGAGTTGCGCATGCCCTCGCTCAGGGAATGCCGCGAGGACATCCCGCTCCTCGCCGAGGCGATCCTCGCGCGCTTCGACGGCGAGAGCGGCCAGGCGCGGCCGCGCCTCTCGAAGGCCGCGGTCGCCGCCCTGGTCGCCTACGACTTCCCCGGCAACGCGCGCGAGCTAGAGAACATCCTCGAGCGGGCGGTGGCGCTCTGCGCCCGTGAGGAGATCGATCCCGAGGACCTCCAGCTCGCCCCGCCGAAGATCGCGGCGGAGGAGGGAGCGAGTCCGAATGCGAAATGGCCGCTGCAGGACTATCTGGACCGGGTCGAGCGCGAGGCGATCCTGGAGGCGCTCGACAAGACCCGGTTTAACCGGACCGCCGCCGCCAAGCTGCTCGGCATCACCTTCCGGGCGCTGCGCTACCGGATGGAGCGTCTGGGCATCCATTGACTCGCTCTGCGGGCCAGACGAGGCGCCCGCCGCGCGGCGGGCGGCGGCGGGCGCGGTTCGCGTTCGACGCCCGTGGACGCGCCGCGGGGGTCCGGTTCGTCGCCTCCCCGAACTGTGACGATCGGCCGGCGGGCGAGACGGTCCGGCTGGTCGTGATCCACGGCATCAGCCTGCCGCCCGGGGAGTTCGGGGGCGATGCCATCGAGCGGCTGTTCTGCAACCGCCTGGACTGCGACGCTCACCCCTACTTCGCGCAGTTGCGGGAGGTGCGGGTATCCGCCCACTTCCTCATTCGCCGCTCCGGCGAGCTGTTGCAGTTCGTGCCGTGCACGCGCCGCGCCTGGCACGCCGGAGCGTCGAGCTGGCGCGGGCGCGAGCGCTGCAACGATTTCTCGGTGGGGATCGAACTCGAAGGCACCGACGAGATCCCGTACTCGGATCCGCAGTACGCGGCACTGGGCGAGCTCGTCACGGCCCTCGTGCGCACCTATCCCGTCGCGGACGTGGTGGGGCACGCCGACATCGCGCCGACCCGCAAGACCGACCCCGGCCCGTCGTTCGACTGGCCGCGGTTGCGCGCGCTCATCCGCCGTAGCGACTGACCTGCGCACCCGAACGCGTGCGTGCCGCCGCGCCGCGCGGGTGCCGGCGGCGTGACGCAATTCACGCCGGCTGCGCGCGCGTCGGCCCGGACCGCTGAAAAGACAGAGAAAAATGTTGCAAGCGAAAAACTCGCGCACTAGAATTAGTGCCGGACTGGAGGGCGCACACTATATATTGTGGTCGACCCGCCAGCTCGGGCCGACCGAGCCGGACGCGGCGGGCCAGACCGAAAAGACGCGCGCAGTCGCGAGAAGAGGAGACAGCAGGATGCAGCTGGCCGGTGAGAGCGCGCAGATCCAGTCCTTCGCCGTCGCGACTTTCGCCGAAGGCGCCGCTCCGGCCCAGCCTGCCGTCCTGTCCGAGTTCAGGATCATCCGCCGGAACGGGGCGGTGGCCGGCTTCGAGCCGGCGAAGATCAGCGTGGCGTTGACGAAGGCTTTCCTGGCGGTCAACGGCGGCCAGGGCGCGGCGTCCGCGCGCATCCGCGAGCTCGTCGCGACGCTCACGCAGGCGGTCGTAGCGGCCCTGGTTCGGCGCCAACCCCTCGGCGGTACCTTTCACATCGAAGACATCCAGGACCAGGTGGAGCTCGCCCTGATGCGGTCCGGGGAGCACGACGTCGCCCGGGCCTACGTGCTCTACCGCGAGAAGCGTGCCCAGGCGCGTGCGATCGAGTCGGCCCAGCGCAGAGCGGTCGCCGCCGAGCCGGTTCTGCACGTCGTCGAGGGGGGCGAGCGCAGGCCGCTCGACACGAGCCGGCTCGCCGCCCTGATCCGGTCCGCCTGCGCGGGCCTCGGGGAGGCGGTCGAACCGCAGCTGATCCTGCGCGAGACGGTCAAGAATCTGTACGACGGCGTGCCGATGGACGAGGTGCGCAAGTCCGCCGTGCTCTCGGCCCGGGCCCTGATCGAGAAGGATCCCGGGTACTCGTTCGTCACCGCGCGCCTGCTGCTCGAAATCATCCGGCGCGAGGTGCTCGGCGAGGAGGTCGCGCAGGCCGACATGGCGACGCGCTATGCCGACTACTTTGCGCAGTTCATCAAGGACGGGATCCGGGCCGAGCTGCTCGACGAGCGGCTGGCGCGGTTCGACCTGCTCAGGCTCGGCGCGGCGCTAGATGCGTCACGCGACCTGGGGTTCGGATACCTGGGGTTGCAGACGCTCTACGACCGCTACTTCCTCCACGTGCAGGGGCGGCGCATCGAGCTGCCGCAGGCGTTCTTCATGCGCGTCGCGATGGGCCTCGCCCTGGACGAGATCAACAAGGAGGAGCGAGCGATCGAGTTCTACCGCGTGCTCTCGAGCTTCGACTTCATGAGCTCGACGCCGACCCTGTTCAATTCCGGTACGCGGCGCTCCCAGCTCTCGAGCTGCTACCTGACGACCGTGTCCGACGACCTCGACGGCATCTACGAGGCGATCAAGGAGAACGCGCTGCTCGCCAAGTATGCCGGCGGCCTCGGCAACGACTGGACGCCCGTGCGCGCGCTCGGCAGCCACATCAAGGGCACCAACGGCAAGTCGCAGGGCGTGGTGCCGTTCCTGAAAGTCGTGAACGACACCGCCGTCGCGGTCAACCAGGGCGGCAAGCGCAAGGGCGCGGTGTGCTCGTACCTCGAGACCTGGCACCTCGATGTCGAGGAGTTCCTCGAGTTGCGCAAGAACACCGGGGACGACCGGCGGCGCACGCACGACATGAACACCGCGAACTGGGTGCCGGACCTGTTCATGCGCCGCGTGCTGGAGAACGGCGAGTGGACGCTCTTCAGCCCCTCCGACTGCCCCGATCTGCACGACAAGTTCGGCGCGGCGTTCGACCAAGCCTACGTCGCGTACGAGGACAAGGCTGCGCGGGGAGAACTGCGCCTGTTCAAGAAGATGCCGGCGGTGCACCTCTGGCGCAAGATGCTCTCGATGCTGTTCGAGACCGGGCATCCCTGGATCACGTTCAAGGATCCGTGCAACGTGCGCTCGCCCCAGCAGCACGTGGGGGTCGTCCACAGCTCCAATCTCTGCACCGAGATCACCCTGAACACGAGCGATCGCGAGATCGCGGTGTGCAATCTGGGGTCGGTGAACCTGGTCGCGCACATGCGCGACGGCCGGCTCGACCACGACAAGCTCAGGCGCACCATCGGCACCGCGATGCGGATGCTCGACAACGTGATCGACATCAACTACTACGCGGTCGCCAAGGCGCGCAACTCGAACCTCAAGCACCGCCCGGTCGGCCTCGGCATCATGGGCTTCCAGGACTGCCTGCACCTGCTGCGCCTGCCGTACGGCTCGCAGGACGCGGTCGAGTTCGCCGACCGATCGATGGAGGCGGTGGCCTACTACGCGTACTGGGCCTCCACCGAGCTTGCCGAGGAGCGCGGCCGGTATTCGAGCTTCAAGGGTTCGCTCTGGGATCGCGGCATCCTTCCGCAGGACTCGTTGCGGCTGCTGCGCGAGGAGCGCGGCGGCCACGTCGAGATCGACGCGAGCGAAACCCTCGACTGGCCGGCGCTGCGCGCGCGCATCGGGCAGCACGGGATGCGCAACTCGAACTGCCTCGCCATCGCGCCGACGGCGACGATCGCGAACATCGTCGGCGTCTCGGCGTCGATCGAGCCGACCTACCAGAACCTCTACGTCAAGTCGAACCTGTCGGGGGAGTTCACCGTCGTCAACGAGTACCTGGTGGCCGACCTGAAGAAGCTCGGGCTCTGGGACGAGGTCATGATCGCGGACCTGAAGTACTTCGACGGCAACCTGGCGCGCATCGACCGGGTGCCGCCGGATCTGCGCCAGCTGTACGCGACGGCATTCGAGATCGAGCCGTCCTGGCTGGTCGAAGCGGGGGCGCGGCGGCAGAAGTGGATCGACCAGTCCCAATCCCTGAACCTCTACCTCGCGAACGCATCGGGGAAGCGGCTGGACGACACCTACAAGCTCGCCTGGCTGCGCGGACTGAAGACGACGTACTACCTGCGCACGCTCGGTGCGACGCACGCCGAGAAGTCCACCGTCAAGGCCGGCCAGCTGAACGCGGTTGCGGCGGAAGGGACGGCGCCCGCCGAGCCGAAGTTCTGCGCGATCGACGCCCCGGACTGCGAGGCGTGCCAGTGATCCGCGCCACGGGATCGCGGGAAACCGGATGCTGAATTTCGACGAAGACCCCGGGTTGCGCGGCGGAGGCGTCGCGGCACCGCGATTGGTGCCGAACGCAGCTCGGGCGCAGGCGAATGCGCAGCCGGAAGCCGCGCGCGCGTCGGCTGGCGCCGGCCGGCAGGCGCAGGGGTTTCGTCGCATTCGGGTGGAGGACAAGCGGATCATCAACGGCGGCACGGACGTCAACCAGCTGGTGCCGTTCAAGTACAAGTGGGCCTGGGAGAAGTACCTCGCGGCGTGCGCAAACCACTGGATGCCGCAGGAAATCAACATGAGCCGCGACATCGCGCTGTGGAAGGATCCGGGCGGGTTGACCGAGGACGAGCGTCGCGTGGTGAAGCGCAACCTCGGTTTCTTCGTGACCGCGGACTCGCTTGCCGCGAACAACATCGTGCTCGGGACCTACCGCCACATCACCGCGCCCGAGTGCCGGCAGTACCTGCTGCGACAGGCGTTCGAGGAGGCGATCCACACGCACGCCTACCAGTACATCGTGGAGAGCCTGGCCCTGGACGAGGGCGAGGTCTTCAACGCCTACCACGAGGTCGCGAGCATCCGGGACAAGGACGAGTTCCTCATTCCCTTCATCGACACTCTCACCAACCCGGCGTTCAGGACCGGTACGCCCGAGGCCGACCAGGCCCTGCTGAAGAGCCTGATCGTCTTCGCATGCATCATGGAGGGGCTGTTCTTCTACGTCGGATTCGCGCAGATTCTCGCGCTCGGACGGCAGAACAAGATGACCGGCGCCGCGGAGCAGTACCAGTACATCCTGCGCGACGAGTCGATGCACTGCAATTTCGGCATCGACCTGATCAATCAGATCAAGCTCGAGAATGCGCACTTGTGGACCGCCGAGTTCCGCGAGCAGATCCGGGCTCTATTCCAGAAGGCGGTGGAGCTCGAGTACCGCTATGCCGAGGACACCATGCCGCGCGGCGTGCTCGGCCTGAATGCGCCGATGTTCAAGGAGTATCTGCGGTACATCGCGAACAGGCGCTGCCACCAGATCGGCGTCGAGCAGCTCTACGCGGGCGCCTCCAATCCGTTTCCGTGGATGAGCGAGATGATCGATCTGAAGAAGGAGCGCAATTTCTTCGAGACGCGCGTCATCGAGTACCAGACCGGCGGCGCGCTCAGTTGGGACTAGATGGTTGCCGCGCGAACACGATCGAACCATGATTGTGGCGACCGGGCGAGTCGCCGAAGTCCCGCGCGCTCCGCAGTTTCGGGAGCGGGGCGCGGCGATTCTGGCGCGAAGGTGCTGCGCGCTGCAGGTGCAGAAATGCCGGACTCCGATCGGGTGCCCGGCATTTTTTTCGGATGGCCGCGTTCCGCTCCGGGCGGCGACGCGCTCCCGGAGCGTGCGCGTGCGGCGACTTCGCAAGGGTGGTTGATTCGTACTTTCAAACTGACGGGGGCATGACCATGGCAACGAAGGCGGGTCGGAAGAAGAAGGCTGCCACTCGCGCCAAGCCGAAGCGGAGCATCAAGCGGGCGAAGGCCAAGCGGGCAGTGAAGAAGGTCGTGGCGCGCGCCAAGGTTCGGCGAGTCGCCAAGAAGGCACGTAGGGCAAGTCCGGCCCGCAAGGCGAGGCCGGCACGCGGTGCGGTCGCCAAGGCCCGGAAGGCGGCGCCCAGGGCGGCGAAGAAGGCGGTTGCGGCTCCCGCCGCCGCTCCGGCCGTCCAGGCGCCTGCGCCGACCGTGCCGTCTCCCGCGCCCAGAACGGCGTTGAACCCCGCGGCCGCGTGGCCGTTTCCCTCGGGATCGCGTCCCTGAGCTGGCGGATATGTCAAGGAATTCGACCGGCCGGGCGAGCCGCCCGGCGGTCGGATGACCGGCCCGCGAGGGCCGGTCGGTAGTGGCAGTACTTTCGTCAATCCTAGAAGGAGTTCAAGCATGGCAACGAAGAGAAAAGCTGCGAAGAAGGCCGCCAAGAAGAAGACCGCCAAGAAGAAGAAGAAGTAGTAGTAGCGCATCGCTACCAACGACAGCAGCGAAAAACAGCGAAGAAGAGGGCTTCCGTGTAACGGAGGCCTGCCAAGAAAAAGGCCGCCCGGAGGCGGCCCAAAAAGAAAGCTGCGAAGAAGCCCGCCGAGAAAAAGGCCAAGGCGCGGATGAAGTCGACCGAGCGAGCAGCTCTACCGGCGTTGCCGGCGTTGACGGTGGCCCCTGTAGCCACCGCGACGCTGGCAGTGCCGGGGGCAGAACCTGCCCCCGCAGAACCTGCTGCAGCTTGGCCGTTTCCTACCGGGTCGCGGCTCTAGGCGGTTGTCGAACCCTCTGCGGTCGGGCCTCTGCAAACTGGCCCGCGCCGCAGAGCTTCGGCACTGGAAGTTGTCCTCCGGCTTTCTATCGAAGGACGGCTGCATTCTACCGTCGGTCGATAGAGAAGCCGGGCCCCTTTTGCCCAAAATTTTTTTATTGTGCGGCGCGGTATAGGAGCCTGATTCTGCACGCTTTCCGGGGTGGGTTGACTTCCGATAAGAGATTCATTACATTGCGTTTTCTTCATTCATCGTAGAAGCCGCCGGACCCTTCCGGTCAACCCGGAAAGGGGCCGTTTCGGGTACCTCCGAGCCCCGCATCGAGATTTCCGCCGGCGCCGCCGGCGCGACGCGCGAACGGTTCGAGGCCGCCCTGGTGAACCGACCATCGGTCCGGTTCTCCGCCATGCACGGGCGGATGGCCTTTGCGGGGTCCGACCGCGAGGTCCGCTGCCAGACCCAGGCACGAACGGAGGTCACATGAACGGGGATCGCACGAAGCCGCGCGAACTTGAACGCTCCTGGCGCGAAGGCGCGGCGGCGCTCATGCGCGCAACGCGGACCGGGCTCGCCGCCTTCGGCGTGCTGGCACTCGCGTTCCTGGTCTTGGACGATGCGCGCTTCGTCCCGGTGCGCGCTGCGCAGGCGGGCGGGTCCGCGCACGAGACAATGAAGCCCGAATCCATCTCACCCCACATGCCGGTCGCGCTCGACGCGCGCGTGGCGCATCGCCCGGAGCAGCGCGCGCTTGCCGACCATCTCGCGCGGCGGTTCCGCGTGGCGGCGGATGCGCTCGAGGAAGTCGTGCGCGAGGCCTATGTCGCCGGAGAGCGCACCGGTCTCGATCCGTTGCTGATTCTGTCGGTCGTGGCGGTCGAGTCGAGCTTCAACCCGATCGCCGAGAGCGATTTCGGCGCGAAGGGGCTGATGCAGGTCGTGCCGCGGTTCCACCTCGACAAGCTCGCCGCCCACGGCGGCGAGGACGCGCTGCTTCGTCCGCGCACCAACATCCGCGTGGGGGCGCAGATTCTCCAGGACTACGTGCGCCAGGCGGGCAGTCTCGAGGACGGGTTGCAGCTGTACGCGGGGGCCGCCGAAGATCCTTCCCAGGCCTATGCGCAGAAGGTCACGGCCGAGAAGCGACGCCTCGCGGCAGTGGTCGCGCGGGTGCACCGGTCCGCGACGACCACGTGACCGGGCCCGGGCTCGTCACGGGCGCAGCAGCTTTCCGAGCCGCTCCACGCCCTCCTCGAGGTCGCGCATCGACCGGGTGTAGGCGAAGCGGACGTGCCGCTCCGCACGGAACGAACCGAAGTCCCGCCCGGGCGTGATCGCCACCCCGGCGCGTTCGAGGGCCTCGAGCGCGAACTGCTCGCTGTCCGGGGCCAGGCGCGAACAGTCCGCGTACACGTAGAACGCGCCCTCCGGTAGCAGCGGTATCTCGAACCCGAGCCCGCGCAGCGCCGGAACGAGAAAGTCGCGTCGACGCTGAAATTCCGCGCGTCGCGCTTCCAGTACCGCGATCGTCTCGGGATGAAAGGCCGCCAGGGCGGCCGCCTGCGCCGGGGCCGAGGGGCAGATGTACGCATTCTGCGCGAGCCGCTCGATCTCGCCCACGCTCCCGGCCGGCGCGACGAGCCAGCCGAGGCGCCAGCCGGTCATGTTGAAGTACTTCGAAAAGCTGTTCACCACGAAGAGGTCGGTGCCCAGCCGCAGCGCCGTCGGATGGTGCGGTCCGCCGTAGGTGAGGCCCTGATAGATCTCGTCGACCACGAGGTGTCCCCCGCGCGCCCGCGTCTCCGCGACGATGCCCTCCAGCGCCGCGTCCGGGACCACCGTGCCCGTGGGGTTCGAGGGCGAGGCGATCATCACCCCCCGCGTGCGTTCACCCCAGTGCGCGGCGACATCCGCGCGGTCGAGCTGGTAATGCCGCTCCGGTCCGGATGCAATGGGCTTCGGAACGCCTTCGAACATGCGCACGAAGTGCCGATTGCACGGGTAGCACGGATCGGGCATCAGCCACTCGTCGCCCGGCCCGACCAGCGTGCCGGCCGCGATCAGGAAGGCGCCGGACGCGCCGGAGGTGACGATGATCCGGTCCGGCTCGACGTCGATCCGGTAGCGCTCGGCGTAGAAGCGCGCGATCGCCTCGCGCAGCGCCGGTGTGCCCAGCGCGCCGGTGTACCCGAGCGGCTCGCCGCGAATCGCTCTCACCGCCGCCTCGATCACCTGCGGGGGCGCGGAGAAGTCGGGCTGACCGATTTCCATGTGCACGATGCGCCGCCCGGCGCGCTCGAGCGCCTCGGCCCGACGCCCGATCTCCATGACGTGGAACGGTTCGATGTCGCGCATGCGCGCGGCGACGCGCGGCGGGGCGAGGGCCTGCAGGGCAGCGGACATGAGGAATATTGCGCGAATGATCGCCGGGGCGAGATGCGGCCGATTCTAGCGTGCGGGACGCACCCGCGGCGCGAGGAATAAGACCCGCGACCGCGCGCAAGATCTTGTTGGCGCAATGCGCCGGGCATAGACTGCGTCGGGTTCGCCCGTTGCGGGCGTCCGCGGGATCGACCTCGTGCGCGACGTCGTGCTCTCCAAGGAGGACTTGCTCCTGGCCCTGGCCAGCATGTGCCAGTTCCAGCGCATCCCTTTCGACGCCGCGCTCGTCCTGCGCGAGTTTCCCCCGCCCTACACGCTCGAGACGCTGCTGCACGCGGCCCAGCGGCTCGGCTTCGACGCTGCCGCGCGGGAAGCGCGGGCGGAGGACATCCGTTGCGCCGACGGGCCCTGCATCGCGCTCCTCCACGCTGCTTCGCCGGCCGCGCAGCCGGGCGATGCCGGACCGACACCGTCGGCGGCCACGCATCGCGTGGCGATCCTGGTGCGCGCGACCGGCGACGAGGTCCTGACGATCGAGGTCGGTCGTAGCGCGCCCGAGCCGCTGGCGATCGACGAGTTCGCGGCGCGGTTCGCCGGGTGTCTGGTCGAGTTCGCGGTCGCCGGCAGGCCGGTGGTCGACGCCGACGCGCGTGCCGAGGCGCCCGAGCCGTTCGGCTTCCGCTGGTTCGTGCCGGAGTTGCTCAAGCACCGCCCGATATGGCGCGACGTCCTCCTCGCGTCGCTCGCGATCCAGGTGCTCGCCCTGGCCACTCCGCTCTTCACCCAGGTGGTGATCGACAAGGTGGTCGTGCACCAGACCACGAACACCCTGATCGTGATCGGCTTCGCGCTCGCGGTCGCGATGCTGTTCGGCGCCGCGATGGCGTGGATCAGGCAGTATCTCGTGCTCCACACCGGCAACCGGGTGGACGCAGTCCTCGGCACGCGGGTGTTCGAGCACCTGCTCGGCCTGCCGGTGCGATATTTCGAGCACCGCCCGACCGGCACGATCGTGGCGCGGCTGCACGGCGTGGAGACCATCCGCGAGTTCGTGAGCGGAGCCGCGGTGACGCTGCTCCTCGACCTGCCGTTCCTCGCCATCTTCCTGGCGCTGATGTTCTGGTACAGCTGGCAGCTGACGCTGATCGCGCTCGCGATCCTCGCCGCGATCGTGACGATGAGCAGCCTCGCGGTGCCCCTGATCCGCGCCCGTCTCAACCAGCAGTTCCTCCTCGGCGCGCGCAACCAGGCGTTCCTCACCGAGTACGTCTCCGGGATGGCCACGGTGAAGTCGCTGCAGATGGAGCCGCAGCTCAAGGCGCGCTACGGCGACTTCCTGGCGAGCTACCTCGTCGCGGGCTTCGGCACGCGCCAGCTCTCGAACACCTACGGCGTCGTCGCGAACGCGCTCGAGCAGCTCATGACGCTGCTGATCCTGTGCGTGGGCGCCTGGATCGTGATGCAGAACGCCGGTTTCACGATCGGCATGCTGGTGGCGTTCCAGATGTTCGCCGGCCGCCTGTCGCAGCCGATGCTGCGCCTGGTCGGACTCTGGCAGGAGTTCCAGCAGGCCGCAATCGCGGTGAAGCGGCTGGGGGACATCATGAACGCGCCGGTCGAGCCGCACACGCTGCTGCCGGTGCGCGCGACGACCGACCTCGTGGAGGTCGAGGTACAGGACGTCGCCTTCCGCTACGGCGAGAGCCTGCCGCTGCTCTACGAGAAGCTGAACCTGCGCCTGCGGCCGGGGGCGTGCGTCGCGCTCACCGGGGCGTCCGGATGCGGCAAGAGCACCCTTGCGAAGCTGATCCAGGGGTTCTACATGCCCACCGGCGGGCGCATCCTGGTCAACGGTCGCGACACGCGCGCGCTCGCCGCGAACGAGTTGCGCGCGCACTTCGGCGTCGTGCCGCAGGAAACGGTGCTGTTCGCGGGAACGATCTACGACAATCTCGTCCTGGCGAGCCCGCACGCAACCTTCCAGCAGGTGATGCAGGCGTGCCGGATGGCGGAGATCCACGAGGTGATCGAACGGCTGCCCGACGGGTATCAGACGGCAATCGGCGAGCATGGCGTCGGCCTGTCCGGGGGGCAGCGCCAGCGCCTCGCGATCGCGCGGGCGCTGCTGAGGCGGCCGCGGGTGCTGATCTTCGACGAAGCCACCAGCAACCTCGATCCGGAGACGGCCGAGCAGTTCGCGCGCACCGTCAACCAGCTGAAGGGCAGGGTAACGATGCTCTTTATTGCGCACCAGCTGCCGCGCGCGCTCCAGGTGGACGAGGTGATCCGGCTCGGTGCGCCTCCGGTGACGCCGCTGCGTCCGGCCGAACGCGCTGCGGCGGCGCGCTCCGGAGGGTGACGTGGAGACCATGACCAGGATTCGCACGCTGCAGGCGGCGCCGCGGGATTTCGCGCCCGGCATCCTCCGGCTGCAGGCCGCGCCGCCCTCGCCGCTCCCGCGGCTCGTGCTGTGGTGCCTGCTCGCGCTGGTCGCGATCACGCTCGCGTGGTCCGCGTTCGGTCGCCTGGACATCATTGCGGTCGCGCACGGCCGGATCGTGCCGCAGAGCTATCTGCAGATCGTGCAGCCCGCCGAGTCGGGTATCGTCAAGGAACTGCTGGTGCGGGAGGGCGATCGCGTGGGTGCCGGCCAGGTGCTCGCGCGCATGGACAAGCGGTTCTCGGAGGCCGACCGCCAGGCGCTCAAGAGCGAGCTCGCGCTGCGCAGTCTGCAGCTGCGGCGGATCGACGCGGAGCTCGGCGGTACGGCGCTCGCGGCGAAGGGGGACGATCCAGCGGAGCTGTTCGGGCAGGTGGAGGCGCAGTTCCGGGCGCGGCGCCAGGCCTACCTCGACTCGCTCGAGACCGAGCGCGCGACGCTCGCGAAGGCGGAGCAGGACCTGCGCGCGGCGCGCGAGGTCGAGGCGAAGCTGAGCAAGCAGCTGCCGATCTACCGCGAGCAGGAGGCGGCGTTCGACAAGCTGACGCGCGAGGGGTACGCCGGCCGGCTGCTGTTCCTGGAGAAGCAGCGCGACCGGATCGAGAAGGAGCAGGACCTCAAGGCGCAGCAGTTCGCGATCCAGAGCCTGAGCGCGAGCGTCGAGCAGAGCCGCAAGCGCATCGCGCAGCTGCAGTCCAACTACCGGCAGGCGCTGCAGAACGAGCGGGTCGAGACCGAGGCGCAGTACGCCAAGCTCGAGCAGGACTGGAACAAGCTCGCCGCGCGCCACGAGCTGCTCGAGCTCAGGGCGCCGCAGGACGGGATCGTGAAGGATCTCGCCACGCACACCGTCGGCAGCGTGCTGCAGCCCGGCACCGTGCTGATGACGCTCGTTCCGACCGCCGACCCGATGCAGGCCGAAGTGTGGGTGACGCACGACGACGCCGGGTTCGTGGGCGCCGGCCGCAGCGCGAAGCTGAAGCTCGCGACCTACCCGTTCCAGAAGTACGGCATGCTCGACGGGACGGTGCAGCGGATCAGCCCCGACGCGAGCGATGCGGCCGACGGGCGCGGGGAGCGCAGGTCCGGTGCCGGAGAGGGCACGGGGATCGGATCGGGCTATCGCACGCTCGTGTCGCTCGCGGCGCCGTACCTGGAGGCCGAAGGCAAGCGCTATCCGCTCTCCCCCGGCATGCAGGTCACCGCGGAGATCAACCTCGGCACCCGCACCGTGCTCGAGTACGTCCTGTCACCGGTGCAGCGGACCCTGCACGAAGCGGGCCGCGAACGCTAGGCCCGCCGCGCCGCGGCCGCACGATTCGAGCCGCGGCCGCGGACGCGGTCAGCCGGGAACCGGCCCGGCCGACGCTCCGCCGTGTGCGAAGGCGTGCTGCCAGGAGGAGACGCGCAGCCTGCCGCTTCCATCGTCGATGCCCGCGCATGGAGCCGTTGCGCGGATATGGCGACAACAGCGACCGACCGAGCGCGCGCCTCGCACGCTGGATCCCGCCGAGCCGGGGCATATAATCGACGCCCCCCGGAACAACCGCCAGGCCCGCTCATGGACGAAGGCTTTCGCAAGGCAGCGCTCGACTACCACCGCGTTCCCCGCCCGGGCAAGATCGCAGTCACCGCGACCAAGGGGCTGGTGAACCAGCGTGACCTGGCGCTCGCCTATTCGCCGGGCGTGGCCGCGGCGTGCGAGGAGATCAAGCGCGATCCGGCCGAAGCGGCGACGCTCACGTCCCGCGCCAACCTCGTCGCGGTCATCACCAACGGCACCGCCGTCCTCGGCCTGGGCAACATAGGCCCGCTCGCCGGCAAGCCGGTGATGGAGGGCAAAGGGGTCCTGTTCAAGAAGTTCGCTGGCATCGACGTGTTCGACCTCGAGATCGCCGAGCTCGATTCCGACCGGCTGGTCGAGATCGTGGCGGCGCTCGAGCCGACCTTCGGCGGCATCAACCTCGAAGACATCAAGTCGCCGGAGTGCTTCGAGATCGAGCGCAAGCTGCGCGCGCGCATGAAGATCCCGGTGTTTCACGACGACCAGCACGGAACCGCGATCATCGTCGGGGCGACGATCATCAACGGCCTCCGGGTGGTGGGCAAGGACATCGCGCAGGTGAAGCTCGTCGTCTCGGGGGCGGGCGCCGCCGCGCTGGCGTGCCTCGATCTCCTGGTCGAGCTCGGCGTGCGCCGCGAGCACATCTGGGTCACCGACATCGCCGGTGTCGTGTACGAGGGCCGCAAGGAGGAGATGGACCCCAACAAGGCGCGCTACGCGCGCCGGACCGACGCGCGCCGGCTCGGCGAAGTCATCGGGGGTGCGGACGTCTTCCTCGGCCTCTCCGCGAGCGGCGTGCTCAAGCCGGAGATGGTGAGGGAGATGGCCGACCGGCCGCTCATCCTCGCGCTTGCGAATCCCGATCCGGAGATCATGCCGGACGTCGCGAAGGCGGTGCGTCCCGACGCGGTGATCGCGACCGGGCGGTCGGACTTCCCGAACCAGACCAACAACGTGCTGGTGTTTCCGTTCATTTTCCGCGGCGCGCTCGACGTCGGGGCGACGCAGATCAACGAAGCGATGAAGATCGCCGCGGTCCACGCGATTGCCGACCTGGCGACCGCGGAGCAGTCGGACATCGTCACCGCGGCGTACGGGGAGCAGAACGTCAGGTTCGGCCCGGACTACCTGATTCCGCGCCCCTTCGACCCGCGGTTGATCGTGCAGATCGCGCCGGCGGTGGCGCGCGCTGCGATGGAGTCGGGCGTCGCGACGCGGCCGATTGCCGACTTCGGCGCCTACCGCGATTCGCTCCAGCAGTTCGTCTACAGCACCGGGTTCATGATGAAGCCGATATTCGCCGCGGCGAAGAGCGCGCCGCGCCGGATCGTGTTCGCGGAAGGGGAGGACGAGCGCGTGCTGCGCGCGGTTCAGGTCGTCGCCGACGAGGGGCTGGCGAAGCCCGTTCTGATCGGGCGGCCGGCGGTCGTCGAGCGGCGCATCGAGCGCAACGGCTTGCGCATCCGCCCGGGCAAGGAGTTCGAGCTGGTGAATCCCGAGTCCGATCCGCGCTACCGCGAGTACTGGGAGGAATATCACCGCCTCACCGAGCGGCGCGGGGTGTCGGTCCGGTACGCGCAGATCGAGATGCGGCGCCGGAACACGGCGATCGGCGCGATGGCGATCCACCGCGGCGAGGCCGACGGGATGCTGTGCGGGACTTTCGGCACGCACGACCTGCATCTGCACTACGTCGACCAGATCATCGGTCGTCAGCGCGGCGCCAGCGCCTACTACGCGATGAACATCCTGATTCTCCCGAAGCGCACGGTGTTCATCTGCGATACCTACGTCAACTACGACCCGAGCGCCGAGCAGGTCGCCGAGATGACGCTGCTCGCGGCCGAGGAGGTCCGCCGCATCGGCCTGGTGCCGAAGGTGGCGCTGCTGTCGCACTCGAGCTTCGGGACGAGCGACACTCCGACCGCGGCAAAGATGCGCGCGGCGCTCGCGCTGATTCAGCAACGCGCGCCCGATCTCGAAGTGGAGGGCGAGATGCACGGCGACGCGGCGTTGTCGGAAGAGGTTCGCGCGCAGGCGTTCCCACACTCCCGTCTCAAGGGCGGGGCGAACCTCCTGATCATGCCGACGCTGGACGCGGCGAACATCGCCTTCAACCTGCTCAAGACCGCCGCGGCCGAGGGAATCACGATCGGCCCGGTCCTGCTCGGGTGTGCGGCGCCGGTGCACATCCTGACTTCGTCGGCCACCGTGCGGCGCATCGTGAACATGACGGCGCTCACGGTCGTGGACGCCAACGCACAGCGGACGCTGTTCTCGAACTGACGCCGGCGCGCGCCGGCCCGGTGGGGCGAGACCGATCGCCGCCGCGGGCGCTGGCGTTTCCCGGGCGCGCGGCCTAAACTGCCCCTTTGCGCGCGCGCACGCTTCCGTTCCGATGAGCCAGGAATCTCCCCTCCAGGATCCGTTCGAGTTCTTCAAGAAGCTGTGGAGCCCGACGGGGCTGCCGCTGCCCGGCATGGTCGCGCCGCTGCTCGACACCAAGGAGATCGACAAGCGCATCACCGACCTGAAGTCGGTGGAGAACTGGCTCGCGATGAACTTGAACGTCCTGCGCATGACGATCCAGGGCCTGGAGATGCAGCGTTCGACCTTGCTCGCGGTCCAGGCGATGCAGCCGGGCGCCGCGGCGGGCGCGCCGAAGGCCGACCCGGCGGGAGCCGTGGCGAGCGCCGCGGAAGCGTGGTGGAGCCTGCTGCAGAGTCAGGCGCAGGCGCCGTCCGCCCCGCCGGAGAAGAAGGCGCGGAAATGACCGCGCCCCGCGCGGCGCGGACGCTCGCCTTCCGGATGGGGCACGCGCGCGGCGATGACTGGCGCGAGGCGGTCGCAAGCGCCCTCGAGCAGATCGGTGCCGCGCCGCCGGGCGCGAACCTCGGGTTTCTCTATGTGAGCGACCGCATCAGCGGCGATGCGGCGGCGATCCTCGACCGGGTGCGGGAAGCGACCGGCGTGCGCGACTGGACCGGTGCCGTCGGCATGGGCGTGCTCGCAACCGGGGTGGAATACACGGACGAGCCTGCCGTCGCGGTGATGATCGGCGCGCTTCCCGAGGGCGAGTTCCAGGTCTTCTCGGGGCGGTCGCGCGCGCCCCGTCCGGGCACGCGCACCGCGAGCGGCGCCGAGGCGGCGCACTTCGCGATCGTGCACGGCGACCCGAACACCGACGACATGCCCGAGCTCGTCGAGGACATGTCGTCCAAGGTGGCGAGCGGCTATCTCGTGGGCGGGCTCGCCAGCGCGCGCGCGACCGCGGCGCTGTTCGCGAACGAAGTGCTGCAGGGCGGGCTCGCGGGCGTGGTGCTGTCCGACCGGGTCGAAGTCACCACGCGCCTCACGCAGGGGTGTGTCCCGATCGGCCCGCCGCGCGCGGTCACCGCGGGCGAACGCAACGTCATCGCGACGCTGGACGGCCGGGCGGCCCTGGAGGTCCTGCGCGAGGACATCGGCGCGACGCTCGGCGGCGACCTGCGGCGTGCGGCGCAGGTCATCCACGTGGGGTTGCCGGTGGCCGGATCCGACACCGGCGACTATCTGGTGCGCAGTCTCGTGGGGTTCGATCCCCGGAACGGGCTGATCGCGATCGGCGCCGGCGTCGAGCAGGGCATGCAGGTGGTGTTCTGCCGCCGCGACGAGGCCGCCGCGCGCGCGGACCTGCACCGCATGCTCGACCGGATCTCGACCGACCTCGATGGCGCGCCCAAGGGCGGACTGTATTTCTCCTGCGTCGGGCGCGGCGAGCATCTGTTCGGCCGGCGCTCGGCCGAGCTCGAGCTGATCGCGCGCCGGCTGGGCGAGTTCCCGCTCGTCGGTTTCTTCTGCAACGGCGAGATCTCCCACGACCGGCTCTACGGCTACACCGGCGTGCTCACGCTCTTCAGGTAGGTGAGGGGTGGCGGGACGGGTCGCCGTCGTCACCGGCGCGAATCGGGGCATCGGCCGCGCGATCGTCCGGGCGCTCGCGCGCCGCGGCCTGCGTGTCGTCCTGACCGCTCGTGACGTCGCCAAGGGCGAGTCGGCGCGGGCGGGGCTTCACGCCGAGGGGCTGACGGTCTGGTTCCGCGCGCTGGACGTGCGCGACGCGAGCCAGGCGCACGGCGCGGCGGCGTGGGTGGCGCGCGAGTTCGGCCAGCTCGACGTGCTCGTGAACAATGCCGGCGTGCTGCCCGACCCGAAGGGCGCGCGCGCGGCGACGGTCGATGCGGCGGTGCTGCGCGAGGCGCTCGAGACGAACACGGTGGGGGCGTTGGCGGTCGCGCAGGCGTGCCTTCCGCTCATGCGCCGGGGCGGGTATGGTCGGATCGTCAACGTGTCGAGCGAGCTCGGGCAGCTGTCGTCGATGGGCAGCGGCACGCCCGCCTACCGCGTCTCGAAGGCGGCGCTGAACGCGGTCACCCGGACGCTCGCGGCGGAGCTCGCGGGAACGAACATCAAGGTGAACGCGATGAGCCCCGGCTGGGTGCGCTCCGACATGGGCGGCGCTTCGGCGCCGCGCAGCCCGGAGCAGGGCGCCGACACGGCCGTGTGGCTCGCGACGCTTCCCGACGACGGGCCGAGCGGCGGCTTCTTCATGGACCGGAGCCCGATCCCCTGGTGACCGGGTCGCGCCCGCGCCGAGGTTCACGCGGCGCCGCGCCGGAATTACCATCGGCACTCACGACAAGGAGGAAGACGTGCCCAAGGCCATTCGATTCCACCAGACCGGCGGTCCCGAAGTCCTCGCGTGGGAGGAGGTCGCGGTCGGCGATCCGGGTGCGGGACAGGTCCGGATCCGCAACCATGCGGTCGGGCTCAACTACCTCGACACCTATTTCCGCAGCGGGCTCTACCCCCTGACGCTGCCTGCGGTGTGCGGCTCCGAGGGCGCCGGCGTGGTCGAGGCGGTGGGCGCCGGGGTGACCGAGTTCGCGCCGGGCGACCGCGTCGCGTACGCCTCGCCGCCGGTCGGCGCCTACGCCGAGGTCCGGCTCTACCCTGCCGATCGCTGCGTCAAGCTTCCCGACGGCGTCTCGTTCGAGACCGCGGCGGCGATGCTGCTCAAGGGCATGACCGTCCAGTACCTGATCAAGCGGACCTTCAAGGTGCAGCCCGGCATGACCGTGCTCTGGCACGCCGCGGCCGGCGGAGTCGGGCTGATCGCCTGCCAGTGGCTCAAGGCGCTCGGCGTGAGAGTGATCGGCACGGCGGGTTCGGACGAGAAGGCCGCGCTCGCGAGGGCGCACGGCTGCGAGCAGACCATCGTGTACACGCGCGAGAACTTCGTCGAACGGGTGAAGGAGATCACCGGCGGGCAGGGCGTGCCGGTCGTATACGACTCGGTGGGCAGGCTCACGTTCCTGGGCTCGCTCGACTGCCTCCAGCCGCTCGGCACGATGGTCTCCTTCGGCAACGCATCCGGCGCGGTGGAGCCGTTCCCGCTGACGCTGCTGGCGCAGAAGGGTTCGCTCTTCGTCACCCGGCCGACGCTCAACACCTACGTCGCCAAGCGCGCGGACCTCGTCGCCACGGCGAACGACCTCTTCGAGGCGGTCAAATCCGGCAAGGTGAAGATCGAGATCGCCCGGCGCTACGCGCTAAAGGATGCTGCGCAAGCGCAGCGCGACCTCGAGGCGCGCAAGACCACCGGCTCGACGATCTTCACGGTGTGAGCGCCGTCCTGGAGCGGTACCGGCTCGACGGCCGGGTCGCCATCGTCGCGGGCGCCGCGCACGGGATCGGCCGTGCGATCGCGCTGGCCCTGGCGGCGGCCGGCGCGCCCGTCGCCTGCCTCGACCTGGACCGCGCGGGGGCGGAGGAAACCGCCCGCGCGATCGCCGCGACCGGCGGCAGGTCGGTCGCGATCGGCTGCGACGCGACCGACGAGGCGAGCGTGGGCGCGGCGGTCGGCGACTGCGCGCAGCGGCTCGGGCCGCCGCGCGTGCTCGTCCACGGCGTGGCAACCCTCGAGGTGGGCGGCGCGGTGCTGGAGACCGACCTGGCGACGTGGAACAGGATCGTCGCGATGAACCTCACGAGCGCGTTCCTGACCAGCCGGGCCGTCCTGCCGCGGATGATCGCGGCCGGGGGCGGCTCGATCGTCCTCGTCGCCTCGCAGCTCGGCAGCGTCGGCGCGCCCGGGCGCGCCGCCTACTGCGCGACCAAGGGAGCGCTGATCCAGCTCGCGAAAGCGATGGCGGCGGATCTCGCGCCGCACGGGGTGCGCGTGAACGCGCTCTCGCCCGGGGCGATCGAGACGCGGCGGCTCGAGCACCGCTACGGCGACATCGCGCGGGCGCGCGCCGCGATCGCGTCGAAGCACCTCGTCGACCGCCTCGGCCAGCCCGACGAGATCGCCGCCGCGGCGCTGTTCCTCGCGAGCGATGCGTCGTCGTTCATGACCGGCGCCGATCTCCTGGTCGACGGCGGCTACAACGCCGTCTGATTCCCCATGGACACCGACGCGCTGCGCACGGCGCTGTTTCCCGAGATCGAGCCGCACGCGTCCGGCATGTTGCCGCTCGACGCGATCCACACGATGTACTGGGAGACCGCGGGCAACGCGGCGGGCATTCCCGTCGTGTTCCTGCACGGTGGCCCGGGCGCCGGCTCGACCCCGAAGCACCGCCGCTTCTTCGATCCCGACGCCTTTCGCATCGTGGTCTACGACCAGCGCGGCGCCGGGCGCTCGACCCCGCTCGGCGAGCTGCGCGAGAACACGACTGCGCACCTGGTCGACGATCTGGAGCGCCTGCGGCGGCACCTCGGCATCGACCGCTGGCTCGTGTTCGGCGGGTCGTGGGGATCCACGCTCGCGCTCGCGTACGCCGAAGCCCATCCGGACCGCTGCCTGGGACTCGTGCTGCGCGGCATCTTCCTGTGCCGCAGGAGCGAGATCGACTGGTTCTTGTACGGCCTGCGCAGCATCTTCCCCGAGGCGTGGGACCGGTTTGCCGGCTTCCTGCCGCCGGACGAGCGTGGCGACCTGCTGCGCAACTACCATCGGCGGCTCGTCGATCCGGACCCTTCCGTGCACATGCCGGCGGCGCGCGCCTGGAGCGTCTACGAGGGCTCGTGCTCGACGCTGCTGCCTTCCCGCGAGACGGTGGGCCACTTTGCCGGGGACGTGGTCGCGCTCGGGCTCGCGCGCATGGAAGCGCACTACTTCCTGCACGACATCTTCCTGCCCGAGAACGCGCTCCTGCGGGGCGTGCACCGGATCCGGGCGATCCCCGGAGTGATCGTGCAGGGGCGCTACGACGTCGTCTGCCCGACCGTGTCCGCACACGAGCTCGCCGCGGCGTGGCCCGAGGCCGACTACCAGGTCATCGCGGATGCCGGGCACTCGGTCTGGGAGCCCGGCATCTGCGCGGCGCTGGTGGCCGCCTGCGAGCGCTTCAGACGCCGCCTGGCATGACCGGCTCCACCGCCGGACGCGCGCGGCGAAAGCCGACCCACTCGTTCGCCGCGAGCGCGCCGATCACGATCAGGCCCCCGACGAGCGCGAGCGTGGTGGGTCGCTCGCCGACGCCGATCCAGACCCAGATGGGGGCAAGGATCGGCTCGATCAGCGCGAGCAGACCGATCTCTCCGGCCGAGAGGTAGCGCGTCGCGCGCGTCATCAGCAGGCAGCCGAGCCCGAGCTGGAAACAGCCCATCGGCGCGAGCAGCGCGAGGTCGCCCGCGCTCGCCTCCAGCGGCCACGCGAAGGGCGCCGCGATCGGGATCGAGATCAGGCCCGCGATCATCACCGCCGGCACCATGTCCACGGCGGTACGCATCCTGCGCAGCACGATTACGTTCAAGGCGAATCCGAGCGGCACGCCGAGTGCGAGCAGGTTGCCGAGGCTGCGCCCGGCATCGAGCCCGTCGGTGAACATCAGCGTGATCCCGCCCAGCGCTACGGCGATGGCCAACCAGGTGCGCGCCGGCACGCGCTCGCCGAGAAGGAGCCAGCCGAGCCACGCGACGAAGAACGGCCCCGTGCTCATGAGCACGAAGGTGTTCGCCGCGGTGTTGCGGGTCAGCGAGAGGATGAAGAAGAAGAACTGGGAGGCGAGCAGGGCGCCGGCGAGCAGCCCGGGCAGTCCTACCGCGGCGATCTTCGCCCACAGCGAGCCGCGGTGCCACCAGGCGAGCACCGCGAGCAGGAACGGGACCATGAACAGCGAACGCCAGAGGACGATCTCCCAGCCGTCGGTGATGGCGACGTTGCGCACCAGGATACCGCCCGAACTCCAGCATAGGCCCGCAGCGATC
>WBZO01001172.1_pt1 | contig 43729 bp, 36 predicted proteins | sample 5204261 | NCBI WGS metagenome assembly WBZO01 (sample SAMN12412400, study PRJNA552823) | activated sludge metagenome | isolation source: activated sludge from anammox sidestream of wastewater treatment plant... | place: USA: North Carolina | collected 2017-09
ACTTTTGCCTTAAATTCGGCGTTGTGTTTCTTGCGGGTTTGTTTCATGGGATTCTGCTCCTCCAAATACTACTTTAAGGGCAGAAGTTGAACTTAACCAGTGGTCTAAATTTCCGTGGACAGTATCTCCCTATTATAAATCCCAGGGTGCTCCAATAGTCCTTGATTCTCAAGCAGTACCATTCTTTTTCGCACTTCCTGGTTCAGTTTGTTGCAATGATCCTGAACTGATTGCGCGAAAGTGAATTGGCTTTTCATTTTTTAGTAGCTAGGCAATGTTGAAGGTCGACATTCTACTGCTCTTGACTTATCCCGAATAGTATCTGCACGGCTCTGTCTCGGTGAACAGTCTTTTGCAGGAAAGCCATCAAGGTATTATTGACGTTGGTCGAGACCTTAAGTAAGGAGTCTTAGTGTGCAGAGAGTCTATATTTGCTTGGTTTCAGCTTTAGTTGGCGCTGCAGTTGGAGCTGGAACTTTCTGGTCGATGCTCAGTCTAAGTCCAGTCTTTTCTAGTCTGAGTTGTCGATCTCTTAGCGTTGTTGACTCCAAGGGGGCATCAAGAATATCAATGTCTCTTGACCAGGGAGAACCGAGAATTCTTCTGTCTTCATCAGACAACAAACTTAAGCTGTTGATGAGAGTTTCTCAACAGTCGGAACCCGCAGAGGAAAGGAGGATTGAGATCAATTTGCTGGATGAGGATGAAAGTAAGTGCTACCTGGCACATATTGATTCCGGTATCAGTTCTCTAAGCCTGGGTCGTTCCGGCGAAGCCAGCTCAATAAATATGGCTTCGACTAGTCTCAGTAATGGAGAGAGATTTTCCTACATCACTCTTGGGCATGAGCGGCAGATTAAACTGGGTTCTTCACCAAAGAATCTATTCGTAGAGCTTTTCGCACCTCAACTGACTTGCAAAGTAAATCATGACGGCTATGCGATTAGTCGATTTATCAAGCACTCAGGCTCTGAAGCTGCTGAGAAGCAAGCAATAGCGGAAGTAGTTTGAGAAGACTGTGTCCCTCAAGCTCAATCCGCTGCTCGATCGAACTTTGATCCGAATAGGTCTCATTACCGGCAAGCTTTGATTAGAGCATGCGATTGTACAGATTGAGCAGGCGGTCGTATTCTTTTGGATTAGACTTCATGCTGGTGGATAGGTTTGTATTTGTTGAGCGTGTTTTGGTCTTGTTTCTATGTAAGGACCCATTGGCTGCTGGTTGATGTTTCTGAGAATTGCTTTTTAGCTATATGCGCCCCTGACCTTCCCCCCAGCTGAAGGTTCGACTTGGGCGTTTTCACTGTTGTCTGTAGGCGGCAAGTGTAAGTTGTTTGCAGTAGCAGCAGTAGTTCCTTTGCTTTAGATAGAGCAGCTGATTTGTTTTTGTAGGCTTCGCAGTTAGGCGTCAATTTGCTTTGAAGTAGTCTTCAGCTGTGCTTTTAGAAGATAAGCTTATTTGGTTTGCGCACCACTATTGGTGCCCATGGCGATGTATACAGCAGCTTAGACCTGTGAGTTGTTTGCGTGCAATTTAGTAGAACTATCGCTGAGCACTACTTCAGGCTCAGAAGTCTTCTGATATCAGATAGGGCTATTTTATTACATTGGTACAGAGCGACTAAGGCAGGCGTTAGAGACGGTGCAGATAACAACACAAGGTTAGAAGCCAGCGAAGTCATTCGGTTTGAATTGGCCCGCTTCTAGAGTGGCGATGGCGAAGTCAATACACTCTCTAATCGTACTTAGTCTAAGCCGCAAGGGATATGCTATCTGGTCTAAAGAAATATCTAAGTTGGTAGCTGCAACTACGCAGAGTCTTTCCAAAAGGAATAGAAATCTACCAAAAAAATAGCCAACCTGTGGACGGAAAAGAGATGAAAACTGTGCATCACGTTCTTCTTGTACAGAACAATCAAAGAGAATACTGTTACAGACAATGGAAAAAAGGATTTCCCCTAGCGGTTCTGTAACTCCAACAATAATGCCTACCTGCCTCTGCTTTATATATTCGATAGTAACGCCAACAGCCGGAATCCAATCAGCTGCAACAATAATATTAGCAATTTCAGGAGGAGAAAGTTTGAGGCTTCCATCGGAGGTCTCAATAAGCCAATCGCGTAAATCCTTCAAAGAGCCAGATGGCATCAAATCAGGTTCTAGGCTAACAAATTTAATCAGAGGGCAAAGGGAGTCCACAAGTGAACCAAACTCGGTGTAGAAAGCATAGACATCCGCCTGAAAAAACTCCATAAATTCTTCAGGACGCAAGAGATCTCGTTCGCTAAGAAACTTACCCTTTAGCCATTCTAGTCGATAAACAATTGTCGAGATAGACTCCAAACCACCATACACAACTAGCAGCTTCTCAAAGAAACTTCTCCTCCCTTCAGGTATTGACTCCCTACCACGAGAGTGATTAGCCCATTCCAGTGCTAAACCTATGCAGGTCGAAATATTTTTGAAAAAAGAATCATCTGCTCTTGCGACCTCCTTTAACTCTTTTAAGGCAGCTCTTTCAGAATCTGTTATCTCATTGCTCATGGAACTTACCTATTTCAGAACAGACAGATTTCGTTGTTACTGTAGATGGGCGTGCTTAATGTCGAGAAGGCGCTAGCCTGGCCACCTTTATGCTAGGACTGTCGGCAATTGTTCTTGGGAATAGTCTGCTCATTCCCTTGCGAGCCCAAACGATTGCAATTGTTATCTAGTCGAACCTCATGCCTCGTGGCTTACCGGATTGTATAGGTGGATCGTACACTGGTGGCACAGGTGGACAGTAAATAGCCGGATATTTTGGACCTTGGATAATTTCAAGTCTAATACCCGCTCTGACGGGAAGTTGATTTGGTGGCGCTGGAAGCGGAGAAATTGAAAAGAGAATTTCTCTACCTAGTTTTTCTACACTATCATCAATATATGCACCACCTAACTTGGCCACTTTGAGTAACTCACCCTTGGTGCCTATACCAAACGTAAAGACTAGTTTTTGTCTATCGAGCTTACGAATCAATTCAGAATATTTTGGGTGCTCTTTCACCCTGGTAGTGATTTTGTCCAACCAGGGCTTTATTTCTTTCTGTTCGTTAGGTAGAACGTAATAATTCGGCCCAAATGAGAGGGCGGCATCAAAGCTAGAGATAGCGGATAAAGAAAGCAGCAAGAGGAAGACACTTTTGAGTTTCATAGGTTTATCACAGGTATGAGCCGGATGATAAATGAACAATACAGAAAGCGGTGGTGCTTGGCAAGCCCTGTCATGACGACTGCGTCGCTGGGTCTTTCTTCAGTTCTCCTACTTCCCTCTACCCCGCCTGCTATTGCCGCCAATGTGGTCCAGCTCTTTCAAGGCAACGAAGTATTCGTCCATGTGTTGATCGCCCATGCGTTTCACTTTTCCTAGATAGCCTGATGCCGCTTCTGTTTTTCCTTCTTCGGCAAGCACAAGACCGACAAGGGCACCTTTGGTTGAGAGTGCGCGCGCGTCCTTGCTTGTTTCCATAAGTTTTTCAGCGGTTATTTCTTTTCGCAAGAACATCAGTTCCGGGCTCTTACCAATTGCGGGCTCGGTGTCCTTGATATAGCTCAGCAAACTTTTGCGTGCTGCGTCTTGCTTCAGCTTCCCATAAGAGAAAACCGCCCAGATGGCTGCCGAGAGCGAGTTCTTGCCTTTGCAATTGCTGCCCTTTAGGTAATGCTCAAAGTCATTGGCGGCGTTTTTTAAGTCACCGGCGACAAAATAGACCATGCCTCGATCAAAATAGGTTTCATTACCGGCAAGCTTTGATGAGATCATGCGGTTGTACAGATTGAGCAGGCGGTTGTACTCTTTTGGGTTCGCCTTCATGCTGGTGGAAAATGGCATCACTGCGGAAAGATCGTCTGCGGCTTGCTCAAAATAGCCTTGTTTAGCTGCTATTTGAGCCCTGGCTTTGTAAGACTCGCTATCATCATAGGCGGCAGTAAAGCGTTCAAAGTCTTTCAAGGCTTTTTCATCTTCGCCAATAGCTTGATAGCAAAGACCGCGCAATTTCAAGGCGCTGCTGGTCCTTTCATCGTGCTCTATGGCTTTAGTACAATTGGCAATTGCTTCTTTGTAGGCACCTTTGAAATACTGCGCATGTGCTAGATTGTAATAGGCCTGAGTGTAGTCTTTTTTGAGTTGCAGCGATTTTTTAGCATCGCTAATGGCTGCGTCATAGTTCTTTAGACCTACATAGAGACTTGCTCTTACCGAATAATCTTCGCCGCAAGGTTCTTCACGCAGTTGAATTACTTTGTTCATATCGTCCAAAGCGTCTTTCAGCTTGCCGTTGTGTTGATTGATGATGGCTCGCTTTTGAATGAGATAGGGGTTGCGCGGTTCAATCTTAAGGGCAAGATTGATTTTTTCCATGGCTTCTTTACTGCGTCCGCTATACAGTAAAGCCATCGACAAGTTATTCAACAACATCGTCGAATTTTTATTGAGGGCAAGAGCACTCTCAAATGCTTTGGCAGATTTTGGGTATTCGCCCATGCCCAGATAGGCAAGCCCGATACTGTTCCAGCTGTTCTCGCTCTTGGGGTCATATTTGAGGGCAAGCTCGGCATAAGAAATCGCCAGCTTGTAGTTTCCCGCTTGGTATTCATAACTGGCTTTCAAAGAATAACCGAGAGCATAGCGAGGGTTGCACTGTATGCACTTGTTTATCGCTATGCGCGCCTCATAGAGTTTATTCTGGTGGCAGAGTATGTCGCTGCGCCAATAGTAGGCGACATGGTCTTTGGCATCTTGATTGAGGCAAATATCGATTTCCTTAAGTGCAGCATCATATTTTTCCTGGTCATGCAAGATCTCAATTTTTTCGTGTCTATAGCGATTTTCTTTGGCATTTTCGCTTATCAGCTTGTCTGCCAACTGCTCAGCGGCTTTTCGTTTGCCTGCTTTGTTTAGAGCTGCAATTTGTTTGCAGTTTTGCTCAACTTGGGTTGCCACCTTGTGGGGGGCTTCGGCCAAAGCCGCGTTCTCGATAGACAAAGAAAACGCCATTGTTGCAGCAAGCAATAATGGCAAAGCCTTGCCGATGTGCTGATTCAAGAGCGACACTGATTTAGGGGAAACTAATTCTGAATTCATTGCCATATGTTAGCAGGCATGGCTTCATAGATACCGGTCTCCGGCTCAAGATTTTCTTCATTTCTGGATGCGCTCTAGCTCTTTCTTGGCGACAAAATATTCGGCTGAAGTTGTTGGAGCAGATTCAATCACCTTCTGCAGAAATTTCGCTGCTTCTTCTAGTTTCCCTTGTTGAGCTAGAACCATACCGGCGATAGTGCCTCTCGCTATTTGGTCTTTTTCATCAGTGCTCACTGCCACAAGTTCTTCTGCCGTGAAATTTTTATTTTGCAGAAAGAGCAATTCAGGTTTGGTTGCGAAAACACTCTCCCGAACAATATATTCGAACAGTTCTTTGATTTTTGCCTCTCGCTTCAGGGCTTTATTGCAGAATATCGACCAGGCTAGGGCATCCAGCCTGTGATAGAAACCTCCGCCCTTAACATAACTATCAAGATCGCAAGCTGCGCTATTGAGATCACCTGTGCCAAGATAAAGCATGCCTCGCTCAAAGAAAGCCTCATTATGAAACTCTTCAAGCTCAATCATTTTGCTGTACAACTTTTTCAGTCGCAGATAGTTTTGAGGGACCGATTTGAAACTGTAAGAAAGCTGCAAGTTCAATGATAGATCGCCGATGGATAGTTTCTCGCCTGGCGTCTTTATCGCTTCATTTGAACGACTAAGAGCGGCGAGATCGACATAGTGCTCAAAGTCGGTCATCGCATTGTCTTCTTCGCCAAGAGCCAAGTAACAAAGCCCTCGCAGCTTTATAGCGGCGCTAGGTGGTTTTGGCTCCTTCATCGCCTTGTTGCAGTATTCAATTGCCTCTTTGTAGGCATTCTTACTATGAAATTCTTTAGCGAGTTTATAGTTATTGTTTTCGAGTTCAGGCTTAGGTCGTTTTATTTCTGTTGCTGTCGCTTTTGGCTTTTCGCTTTGTTTCAATATGTAGGCTCTGGTTTGCCAGAGTTCGCTGTTATTGGGTTCTAGTGAGATGGCCGAGTCGATTTTCTCTAGGGCTTCGCTTGTTCGTCCGCATTTTAGTAATGCCAACGATAGTCTTTGCAGAATGTAAGTTCTGCTAACTGTCTTGTCCTTAGTCTTTTCTTTGGCAGGGGCTTTCTGCGGTACTGTCTCGGGTTTGCTGTTTGCTGGCAAAGGCATGACTGTGGCGACAAGCAGCATAAAAATAAATGCTGGTGCCTCTATCGAAGCAGCAATTAGAGATGAAGGAACTGGAAGATTCTTGAAATTCGTCATTTTTTCATGGTAGCAGACACCACTAATTTAAGCTCTGCCAGAATCAGACAGTTGCCATCTTTTCCCATTAGATGATTGTCGTTGTCATGCTCTTTGGGCGCGCTAAAATTGGCGCATGAACGAGCCGGTCAAATCTGAACTAACTAAAGACGAAAGCGCTGTTGCCGTGTCTGGTGAGAAGACAAGCGGCAAGACTAAAACCGTAGCTGTTATCGGCGGCGGACCGGCAGGGCTTATTGCCGCAGAAGAGCTAAGTAAAGCCGGTTTGTCTGTTGATGTTTACGAAGCCATGCCCACCTTGGGGCGAAAGTTTTTGCGAGCCGGGTTGGGCGGCTTGAATATTACCCATAGCGAGCCCTTTGAGAAGTTTTGCAGTCGTTATTTTGATAGACAAGATTGCTTGCAGCCTTTTCTAAACTGTTTCAAGCCCGAGGCTTTGCGCAACTGGGTGCATGAACTTGGCATCACCACCTTTGTTGGCTCCTCTGGTCGTGTCTTTCCTGCCGAAATGAAGTCAGCGCCTCTTTTGCGGGCTTGGGTGCATCGTTTGCGCAGTTCCGGTGTGCGCTTGCATGTTGGGCACCGCTTTCTTGGTTTTGCAGAGACTGCGCCTCATCTCAAGATTGCCGGTCCCCAAGGTGAGTTTTTGGTGGCTGCCGATGCCGTAGTATTGGCCTTGGGTGGCGCCAGTTGGCCGCAGCTTGGTTCTGATGGTGCCTGGGTGAGTTGGCTGGCCGATAAGGGCGTGCAAGTTATGCCTTGGCAGAGTGCCAATTGTGGGTTCGAGCTTTCTTGGAGTGAGCATCTGCTCAAGAAACATTCGGGAGCACCGCTTAAGTCAGTAGCCATGAGCTTTACCGATATTAGTGGTACGGTTGAGAGTAAACGCGGCGAACTGCTTATCGCTGATTATGGAGTCGAGGGCAGTCTGATTTATGCTTTTTCTCGCAAAATCAGAGAGCTTCTCAGTGAGCGCGGTGCAGCCACTGTCTATCTTGATTTGTATCCGGACCGCAGTTATGAGCGTCTCTGGGGCGATCTTTCCAAACCGCGCGGCACTCGCTCTCTTTCGAGACATTTAAAGGCCTGCCTTGGCAAAGATGAACTAAAGCGCGCTCTCTTGTTTGAGTTTTGTCGGCGCCAAGATTTGGAAAACCCCAAGATTTTAGCCGGCTTGGCTAAGGCTTTGCCTTTGCATATTGCCGCCCCGCGACCTCTGGCTGAGGCGATAAGCACCGCCGGTGGTGTAAGTTTCGATTCGGTCAATTCTAACCTTATGTTAAAAGATTTGCCCGGCGTTTTCGTCGCCGGTGAGATGCTCGATTGGGAAGCACCAACCGGTGGCTATCTTTTGACCGCTTGCTTTGCCACTGGGCTTTGGGCTGGGCGCGCGGCGGCAAGTTGGGCAAAAGGCGAGAGTTTGCTATAATTTTTGCGGGGACGACCCCACAGTGCATCATTCGGGACGGCCCGCCAGTCTCTGGGGTGCTAGTAATGTCTTGGCTTTATTTGTTTTTTGCTGGTTTGTTTGAGATAGGTTGGGCTGTCGGTTTCAAACTCGGGGCATCGCCTGCTAAACCTGGCGTGCTTGCTCTTACGATTGCGTCTCTTATTTTGAGCATGGTTCTGCTTGCCCTGGCTATGAAAGAGCTGCCCTTTGGCACAGCCTATGCCGTTTGGACTGGTATCGGCGTGGCAGGCACATTTGTTATTGGTCTGTCTTGCTTTGGCGATCCGGTTAATCCGCTTAGAATTGCTAGTTTTGTCTTTTTGCTTTTGGGTCTGATTGGGCTCAAGCTGTCGTCTTAGCGTTGATGTCGCCATAGCCGCCGCCGCCTGGTGTCTCTATTTGAATAGATTCGCCGGGTTGCAGCAAGACGCTATCGCAACTCTTTAGTTCAACTGTCGAACCGTCGGCTTTGATATGCAAGGTGTGACCGCTTTTGGCGGCGCCACCACCGGCGATGCCTTGTGGGGCGGTTAGTCTTCTGCCTGAAAGTATATTTGCTTCCATCGCCTCTAGAAAGCGGAGGCGTCTTATGCAGCCGTCGCCGCCTTTGTTTAAGCCTTGCCCGCCGCTGCCTTTCCTAATTGAAAATTCTTCCAACAAAACTGGAAAGCGATTTTCTAAAATCTCGGGGTCGGTCAATCTAGAGTTGGTCATATGAGTTTGCACGGCATCTTGCCCGTCAAAGCTGTGGTCGCCATTGTGTCCGGCGCCGGCACCGCCGCAGACTGTTTCATAGTACTGATAGCGGGCATTGCCAAAGGTGAAATTGTTCATGGTGCCCTGACTATTTGCCAGTCTGCCTAGGGCTTGATAGAGTGCATCGACAATTATCTGCGAGGTTTCGACATTGCCTGCCACCACGGCCCTGGGGTAAGTGGGGGCAAGCAAGCTGCCTTCGGGAATGATTAGTTCAATTGGTTCTATGCAGCCTTCGTTGAGTGGTATGTCTTCTTTTGTCAGGGTGCGGAAGACATATAGAACTGCGGCTCGCACCACCGCTTTTGGCGCATTGAAGTTTGAGGCAAGGGCGCTCGAAGTGCCGCTGAAATCTACTTTGACTGTCTCTTTCTCTTTGTTTATCTTGATGGACACCTTTATGCAACTGCCGTCGTCTGTATGACATGCGGCTGTGCCATCTTGCAGCTCATGCAAAATGCGTCTAATTGCCCCGGCAGCGTTTTGGCGCACATGGGTCATATAAGCAAGCACCTGCCCTTCGCCCCGCTCTCGGCAGAGATTTTTTAGGGCTTCAATGCCTTTGTTATTGGCTGCCACTTGGGCTTTCAGGTCGCTCAAGGTTTGATTGATATTGCGGGCTGGGTGCTCACCTTTCAAAAAGAGAGAGCGAATTTCGTCTTCTAAAAGTAAACTCTCTCTGACTATCAAAACATTGTCCAGCATAGCCCCTTCTTCTTCGATAGAGGTGCTAGTGGGGGGCATAGAGCCTGGGCTTATGCCGCCTATATCGGCGTGATGTCCGCGCGAAGCAACGAAAAATCTGATTTTGCCCCCGAGATAAACCGGGCTTATGGCGGTGATATCGGGCAGGTGGGTGCCGCCGTTATAGGGATTATTAGATAGATAGACATCGCCTTCTCTAAGCTCTTTAGCCGAGTCTATAAGGCTTTCTACGGCTTTGCCCATCGAGCCTAAATGTACCGGCATATGTGGGGCGTTGGCAATCAAGCGCCCTTGGCTGTCAAAGACCGCGCAAGAGAAATCCAGCCGTTCTTTGATGTTTACCGAATGGCTCACTTGCTGCAGCGTTGTGCCCATCTCTTCGGCGATGGCCATAAAGATATTGTTGTATAGCTCAAGCAGGACCGGGTCGCAGCCAGTTTCTTCAGGGCTGTCTGTTGGCTCTGGCTTTGCACCTATTTCTATCGCTTCATTTGCAGGTGCAGGCTCAGACTCAAGCATCTGCGAGTGATTGTTTTTAGCAATGCCGCTTGCTCTGACAATCTCAAGAGAACCGTCGCTTTCTACTTTGGCTTGCCAGCCTGGTTCTATAATGGTGGTGGCAACAGCATCGGCTATTAGGGCTGGCCCTTGCACTATTTCATTTTGTCTAAGTTCATGCAAAAGTAAGGGCTTGATTTGGTGATAGCAACCTTGGGCATAGAGCCTGTGCATACCAGTCGCTGCCTTGGGTTGATGAAAATAGCTTATCGGCAGAGTTTGGTCGTTTACAGCTAATTGCTTATTTGAGTTTTCGACATCTCTGTTTGTTTCAATCTGGCTAATTGCTTTGATGCTTTCTTTTAGTTCTACGGCTATTTCTTCAATAATCAGTTCGGCATTTTCAAGATTGAAGCCAAAGAGCTTTTGGTGGCGCCTTCTGAACTCGTCTTTGAGACGAGTCTGAACCTCAGTTTGTTCAAGGGGCTCGTCTTTACCAAGAGCAATTTCAATTACCGAGTCAGAGCCTTGATAGCGCAGAAAGACTAGTCTCTTTTCTGTGAACTCTGAGATTTTGGGATTTTCTTGCCAATTCTCTTGCGAGTTTTCTGGTGAATTATCTTGCCAATTTTCTGCTGAATTATTCTGTAAGCTATCTTGTGGATTTTCGAGGGACTTTGCCATTACCAGTTTGACCAAGTCGAGCAAGAGGGCAAAGTCGTGTGAAAGCGAGGCGGCATCAGCAAGCGGCTTTCTTACTGTTCGTCTTTCCATGGCGCTGAGCGCCGTTCTGCCGATGCCATAGGCCGAGAGTACTCCGGCTAGGGGGCTTGCGATTATGCGTTCTATACCAAGTCTCTCTGCAATCAAACAGGCATGCTGCCCGCCTGCGCCGCCGAAAGAGATGAGGGTTGCTTTCTTTAGGTCATGTCCTTTTTCAGTGGAGACACGGGCGATAGCTCGGCTCATTTTTTCGACAGCTACTTTGAGAAAGCCAAGGGCGAGTTCTTCCGGCTTTTGGTAGCGTTTCAGACCTGTCTTTGCTACTACTTTTGCACTCATCTCATTCATGAGTTTTTGGGCGGCATCAAGACTTAGGGGCTGGTCACCATTTGGTCCAAAAGTTTTGGGAAAAAGGTCGGGAGAGATGCGTCCTAGAAGCAAGTTGGCATCTGTAACGGTAAGCGGCCCGCCCTTGCCGTAGCAGGCTGGTCCTGGATAAGCCCCGGCGCTATCTGGTCCGGCAAGCAGTCTTTCACCATCAAACTTTAGTATCGAGCCGCCCCCGGCGGCCACAGTGTGTACAGCTACTATCGGTGTTCGCACCCGCACTCCGGCGATAATTGTTTCGTATAGTCTTTCTGGTTCTTTCTCAAAATAAGAAACATCGGTGGATGTGCCGCCCATGTCGAAAGCTACGGCTGGTCCCCCGCCACGACTGAGGTTGAACATATGAGCGCCGACCACGCCGCCTGCTGGTCCCGACAAAAGAGCATCTTTGCCGCTAAACTGCGAGGGGCTTGCCAGTCCGCCGTCCGACTTCATGAATGATACCGGTATTGGTGCTAATTCTTTTACCAAGTTTTGAGTATAGGCTTTGAGCGGTGGAGTGAGATAGGCATCGGCACAAGTGGTGTCGCCGCGGCCGACATATTTGATCACTCGGTTTACTTGAGAAGACAGCGAAATTTGTTCAAACCCGGCTTGGCAGGCTAGCTCACCCAATTGCTTTTCGTGAATGTCGTTTAGATAGCTGTGCATCAAGAGTATGGCAATAGCCGGTGGTTCTTTATACTGACGACGCAGTTCTTTCAGTGCAGCCAGTGCCTGGGCGGTGTCTATTTCTTTAAGCACGCTGCCGTCGGCTTGCATACGGCAGTCTATTTCGAGCACTCGCTCGTAGAGAGGGGCGGCTCTTTGTATGTCTAGGGCGAAGATGTCGGAGCGTGCCTGGTAGCCGATCAAGAGGGCGTCGGCTAGTCCTTTGTTGGTGATAAGAATCAGGGGCGCGCCCTTTCTTGTCAAAAGAGCATTGGTGGCCACTGTGGTACCGGCGCGCACTTCGGCTATTGTCAGATCGACTTCTTGGCATTTTTCTTTGACAAAAGCAAAGAGTTCTTCGATGCCTTTTCTGGTGGCGGCACTGGCTGCAGCAGCCTCACCGGCATTGTTTGTGCTCAAAATTTTGTGCACATAAAGATGCCCATCGGGTGCGAAGGCAACCAGGTCGGTGAAAGTGCCGCCGCGATCGACACAGATAGTCAAGCCATGTTTCTTTTTCATGGCACAATTTTATGACAGAAACGCTATTCAAAAAAAATGCTTTTCAAGAAGAGCTATTCAAAAAAGCTCTTTAAGAAGCGTTTGTTGCCGCCGAAGAGAGACCATCCAATTGTCTGGCAGTGGTGTGGAAAGCTTCGGAGACAGCAGGACCTATCTTGCCCGATGTGAATGAAAAAGCCAGCGCGCAAAGTATGCTGACAAAGGCAATAAGGGTCGCGTATTCGGTGAGAGCCTGGGCGCGACTGCGTTTCTTCCTTGCAGATAGTGGTTTAGTCTGCCATAAGCAGACTTTCAAGTTGTTCATGGAGACGTGGTAAGCCCTAAAGAAAAGAGATGAAAGGAAAAAAGAGAAAGGTAAGAGGGGGAGAACTAGTTGCTTGGGGAGGCTTCCAGACTCATAACATTAGTAAATGGGAAATAAGTGAGAACACTTTTGAGAAATATATGAGCCTTTTTCCATCATAGCAGAAGTAAAGAAGTGGATGAATGGCCCATTCCTCAAGGGTTTGCTCTTAAACCTCTGGCGAGCAGCAGGGCTTTGGTTGCTTTCAATTGTCTTTCATAGCTTTCGTCTGCAAAGTAGTCTTTGTACTCGCTCAGTAACTCAGGCTTCGTATTGACTTCGGGCCAGTGCATGCGGTCCATCCAAAACTTGTTCATGCCAGTCAAGAAAGGGCTCAGCTTTTCTAGCAGTCTTTCTGGATTGTGCGGCAGGAGCGGTGCCAGCGAAATGAAAGTATTGATTCCTGCTTGTTGCAACTCATGCAGAAGTTCCAGCCTTCTAGCTAAGGCAGGTGCTTTAGGCTCAAATTTTCTGATGATGTTTTCGTCGTCTGACGTGATACTGACGCCTACTGAAAGTGCTGGTCCAAAGCTCTTCAGCAAGTCTAGATCTTTCAAAATCAGGTGAGAGCGAGTATGCATGGTTAGTTTGGCCGGCTTATAGAGAAGCAGTTCCTGCAGGCAGGCTTGACTGAGCCTATACTTGAGCTCCAAATATTGATATGGATCTGTGGCCGAACTGAAAAAAATACGCGAACCGAAAACCAAGGCTCTCTCTTTTCTAATTAGTTGGGGTGCATTCATCTTTACTTGCACCCAACTACCCCAAGTAACTTCGTTGCGGCTGGCTGGAAACTTAGGTACATAGCAATAGGAGCAAGCGAACTGACAACCTGCATAAGGATTGAGCGAAAAATCGTAAGCCTCTGCCAGCGAGCCGAACTTTTGTGGTGTAAGGATGGATTTTGCAATTACTTCTGTAGTTTGAACCATATCATCAATATACATACAAAAGTATGTATTGGCAATGGGCTCAACCTAAAATGCTAAAGTAATTGGCGGTGAGCCAGCCCTGCATACGGAAATTTCAATTTATGATGGAAACTGATAAAGCCCCTCAAACTAAGCCGAGCCGAGAAGAATTATTGGCCACCTGGCAGAAATACAGTGAGGAGGGACATAAGGCTCATCAAGATAGGCGCTATGCTTTCGCCGAACTGAAGTTTATCAATGCTCTGAAAGCAGCTGAGGCTCTTGCCGACGGTCTTAAATCGTCTGAAGTGACTGGCGCTGCTAAGGAAAAATTGACGCCTGCAGAGCAGGCTGGCCAATTGGAAGATTTGGAAAGATTGACACGCGGTCTAAATAATTTGGCTGCACTCTATCAGTTGCAAGGCAAATATCAGATGGCGGAAGAGATGTATGAACGCTGTTTAGATATTAAGCTTGATTTGTTTGGTGAAATGCACTTAGACACAGCAGTTAATTTGCACAATCTGGCCACTTTGCACTGCGCTAAGAGACGATTTGAAAAGGCCGAAATACTCTTTAAGCGCGCTCTAGAGATTAGAGAAAAGCTTTTGCCTGCAAATAGCCCCGAGATTATTTCCTTGCTGAAAAATTATGCCGTCATGCTCAGCAAAGTGCATAGAGAAGACGAAGCCAAAGAAATGGAAGAGCGCGTCAAGACATTGGAAAATCAGTAGGAACGCAGTTTTTGTCTGGTTGGCAGTGATCTAAGCCTGCTTACTTTAGTAATCTAGACCCGACTTATTCATTTGTTCTTGGTTCTTTTTCAAGCTGGAAGCAATAGCGCGGTATTGAGCCGCCTGGCTTTTCTCGCCTGACTTTTCTAACTGGTCGGCTAGTTTATTCAAGAGAGCGGCCTGGCTAAAAAAGGCATGGGCATTGACGTTCAGCTGAGAGGCCTCTTTTAATAGACTGACCGCTTCGCTGTCTTTATGCTGGGCCAAGAGACACTCAGCCAGTTCGAGAGTGGCTTGGGGTGTATGAATTGCCCGCAGACCGCGTTCTTCTTTTTTGACACCATCAAAGTATTCTCTAAAATAGCCTTCTGCTGTTTTGAAGTCGCCTTTCTTCATTGCCACATGGCCAAGTCCGGTCAATTGTCTGGCCAGATCTCGAGTTTGATAGTTGGGCACAGGCTTGCCCCAGACATGCGAAACTTCTTTGTTTATCTTGAGCGACTCTTGGTAAAGCGCATCCGCTTCATCTAGCTTGCCCAGGGCAAGCAGTGTGTCGGCTAGTTCATCGAGGGCAAAGGCGAGATTGCCGTCATTGTATAGACGGCGAAAGAGGCTGAGGCGCTGTCTGGCTAAGGGCTCAAGTGCTTTATAGTTCTTTTCTTGTTTGAGTGAGCGGGCGCGCTTTTCTAAATCTGCTAGTTCAGAATCAAGGTTTTGTTTGTTCATGTCATCAGAGTGAGCAGGGGCACAGGCTATGAGACTGCAGACCAAACTGCCTGGTAAGGTTGTCGCCAACTCTGTCGCCAGGCTGGCAAATAGGCTCAGGGAAAGGCTGGTGATACTTCTTAGCTTTCTCTGCTTTAGTTTTGATCTCGGCTTTTCTTTCATGCTTTTCTGCTTCCGTCTTTTGCTTTCTCGCCAGGGGTAAAGCTAACTACTGATGATCGTTGGGCATTAGGAAGACTTTTCTCTTAGGCAATAGCAGTTTTCTACAGTTTGTATATTGGGTGTATATGCGGTTTGCGCAAGGCTTATGCCTGTAATGGTTCAAGCTTATGACATTGTTCTATATGGCTAAGATTGTCTCTTGATGGGGTGTTTGCTAGCTGAAAAATATTTGATTAGACCTTTTCCGGGGTACTTCCGTATGGCTGAGGTTGCGCTATTATAAATACATAAGCGGTGAGCGACGGCGATTGTCCGAAGCTTCGAGCCGAGGGACCAAGTGGAAACGTCAGGTCTGCGCAGACCAGAGACTGTAGCTTGCGAGTCCGCCTATTGCGAATTCTGACTAATCGCAAGGGAGATATCGAGTCCACGCAAGGGACTGTCAGACGATAGCAAAAAGCCACTGTGGGTTAAACCAAGTGGCTTTTTTGTTGTCTATAGCAAGCTTGTTTAGAAACCGAAGGGGCGAGCGCCCATGTTCATATATGGATTGACCGGCATGCCCATGGGGACGCTGTTATACATGCCGAAATTGTTGCCGTAATTATTGTTGTAACCGCTTCGGTTGGCGGCTCTAGTCATTAGGACCATCGATGTTACTGGAATGGCAACCGCTGCGGTGGTGCCTAGTATTCTGCCGGCTGCTCCCAAAGCGCTTTTCAGTTTGCTTGCTTTGCCGCCACAGCCGGAATACTGTGATGGATTAGTGCTGGTGTCGGTGTAGGCAGCGCTGTTTCTATAGGGATCATCTTGTCTCTGATGAGCACTATGGGAGTTCTCTGATTCTTGCGGAGCCCCATAGAGAGCCTTGGCATTTTGAATGGCTTGTTCTTGTATCTCGTAAGGTGTCGGCTCTTTCGGCTTGTAGTTTTTTCTCACCTGCCCTTGATACTGCTGTGCGGCATATTCTGGCTGCTGGCTTTGATAGGGCGGCTGCTGACTTTGACCGGCTGCCTGCGGGTTTTGATTGGCGGCTTGCTGAGCGTAGCTATCTGGCCCGCCATAGTTGGCGCTGTAGTTCATGTTCATATATTGGTTTTGGTATTGGTTTTGTTGGCCGTCGGGCTGGTACTGCTGATATTGGCTAAAAGCCGGTTGAATCGATGAGGCAGCACCGACAATGGTCAAAAGGGTAAGCAAAGCTGCACCATGGCAAGAGCGGTTTAGAAGCATATTAAGCCTCTCCTGATAGTAAGTATGCTGGTGGCGAAGAAGAAGGGAGCTAGAAGGGCAAAACTTTTGTTTGTCTTGGATTTGCTTGTCTTGACATCGTATGGACGAATTGTGTCGATAGTATGGCGAAATAGATTAAATCTAGAGCTAATCTATTTTCTGTTTCGTCAAATCTAAATCTAGCCGGCTGGTAAGGTGAAGTAAGTGACCGTGCCTCTACCGGCTTCCGATTCTGCCCAGATGCGACCGCCCATACGCTCCACATTGGTGCGGGCCAGTTGCATCGACAGTCTTGAGCCATAAGTTTCGATGGCATGTTTGCCTTCGATAAAGCCGGCAAACATATCTTGCAGTTCCGATTCGGGCAGAGCCGGTCCAGAGCTTGAGACGCCGATGCGCATTTCGTTGCCGCGCATCTGGCTTTCGATACGTACCCTGCCACCAGCAGCGGTGATGACAATCATGCGCTCCAAGACTTGACGCAAGATGCCCATAATCGCTTCACGGTTGCCGTTGATGGGCGGCAGTCCGGTTACTGTTTTATAGTCGAGAGTAAGCTGTCTTTCTCTGGCTAGAGGTGTTACTTCGTCTAAGGCGTCTGCCACCAAGCGCGGTATCGCCACTTGTTCTTTGGGTGCTACCGGCGGCGGCACATAGCCGCCGTACATCATAAGCAGACTGTCTACTAAAGCAATCATCTGCTCATAATTGAGGTGCAGTTCACTGAGAGATCGGCTTACAGAGGGGTGCAAGGCATTGGCATTATTGCTCAAGATCGCTTGCCAGCCCATTTCGGCAGAGGCAAGCGGCGCTCTGATATTGTCCTGCAGCATGGTCACTATTTCTTGCCGCAAAAGCTGGTTTTCGCTGCGCAAAGACTTGTCGCGCAAGACCATAATATAGCCCTGAATATTGCCGTCATCTCCCGAAAGGGGTTGCAGGTGCGCCAGCACTTCTATTTTTTTCTTGCCGTCTTTAGAGTGCAGCACGCCTTCAGGATAAAACTGTTCAATCAAGGCATTTGGATTGCCGCCATGTTGGGCAAAGGCTTGCCCAACGCTATCCATATGAGAGGGCTCGCCTGGTTTTCTCACTATGTCAAAGCAAAGTCTGCCAGCTATCTCGCCTTCGCTGGTGCCCAGCCAGTTGAGAACAATAGGGTTGCCGTGCAAAATATTGCCAAACTGGTCAAGCAAGAAATAGCCTTCGGTGCTCGCTTGCAATACAGCATCGAGCTGTTGCTGCACCAAAATGGCTTGACGATTGGCTTGGTTTATTTGTCTTCCTAGTTCGGCAATCTGCTTAGCCTGGGTGGTGATCTGATTGTTCAGCACGTCCACTTGCTGGTTTGATTGCTCGGCTATCTGATTGCGTTCTTCGACTTCTCTAATCTGTTTGGTCAGCTGAGTTTTGAGGTTTTGGGTGGTCGAACGCATAGAAAGCACAGCCGTGTCTATGAGTTCACCCAGGTCGTACCATTCGCCGGTCAGACCCTCTAGAGGGGGAATCACTTGTTTGTTATTGGCAATGGCTCTGGTTCTCTTCAATAGAAAACGCATAGGCTCATTGACAGAGGCGGCAATGCGGGTAGCCAGAAAGACACCAATCAAAATGCCCAGCATACCGACAAGGCTGCCTAAAATAGCAGTTTCTAGAGCTTTATTGAGCAGGCTCGGCACTGGTTTTGCCAAAAGTATGATTGAGTCCATACTGGCGCGGGCGCCGGTTTGTTGGTTGACATTGATATTGGGCAGGTCTAGCCACCAGCCGTCGCTGCGTTCAAAGCCGGGGGCGGGCACCAAGAGCTGATCTATAAGAGGAATGCCGGTGATGGCGGCAAATTTTGTTTCAGGATAACCCTTGGGCAGACCGCCTTTATTTAGGTCGGCAAGAAAGCGATAACATCTTTGCTGAGGGAAATCTTGCGACCAGGCCACCACCTGACTTTGTCTAGCTGAGTAGACAGCTAATTGCACCCCTTGGGCTCTTGGGTTTTCAATGCCTATGCGAGTTGCTGTTGCCGATAGAAATTCTTGGTTAATTGGTTGATTTACAACTACAAAACCCTTGGGCAAAACTTTGACCGAGCTAAAAGAGATGATGCCGGTCTTGTTGTTAGAGAGTGTGCCTCTATAGGGATGCTTGTTGTTGACGCAATCTGAGAGAATCTCGCAATCTTGCTTAAGTGGATAGCCCGACTGTTGCGGTGTGTCGGTGCTGAAGACAACTGCTCCCTTTTCGTCGATAAACCAGATTGAACCGGCGAAAATCGCTCTTTCTGAATATTCTTTGGCTAGGTTGCCCAAGCCGTTTCTATCTTTTGCCTCGAGCAAGCCGCGGGTGCGTGTGTCGTTGGCCAGTTTGCCGGCAATTAAGTCGACATATTCGATGGTGTTCTTGCCTGTCAGCTTGACCTTGAGCAAGGCACCTTCGTTGTTGTCGCAAAGAGCCTGGGCGGCTTCACCTCTTGTATTCCTGAAGTCAATAAAAACACTGTAGCCGACATGACCAATGACAACACTTGTCACAACGATGACTAATGCGAAAATAAGTCGGCTGGAGAGATTCAAAGAGCTGGTACCGGTTTATATTCAAATGTGCAGAGCCAATAAATAAGAAGTTTAACCCGTTTAAGGGCTGCTCTGCCAAATAGATAGCCTAAAACTACTGGGTGTTTTGGGCTTTGCGATATTTAGCTTGAATCTGAATAGCTCTAATAAGCTGGTTCGGTCCGCAATAGCCCATCTCCAGAAGAATCTGACCAAGGGGCTTGGCTTCTCTTCCGGCTTCTTTGTCTTCAGATTGAATGCGCAGAGCTTCCTCTAGCTGGTAGATAGTTATGCATTCCAGTTCGACAAGAATTTGACCCAAAAGAACTCGATTGAGATCTGGTTCGCTATTCTGGTTTTCGGGGCTCTTTGGCGATTTTGACATCTTAAATCTGCAGGATGGTTTCGATATTAATAAAACAGACCGCTGGACGCACCCGGAAGTTCAACTTATGGCTGCTGGGTTTCCCCCCTGACCAGGTTCGTCGGCTTCCGCCACGCCCAACGATCTGTGACGATCATTATAGAGCAAGAGATTGCCAAGGCGCGTCGATGTTAATAGAAGATAGACAAACTACCCGAAAATTCACCTTTTGCTTCCGTTCCTTATAAAATATGGCGTTAATCATGATGCCACCCGAGACAATTACATCAATTTTGCATGGCAGCTGGGCCATTCAGGTCCTCAAGAGTGCAGTAGAGCTTGGGCTTTTCGATGGCTTAAGTGAGGGAGCTTTGACCGCTGCGGCTTTAGCCGAGAAACTCGGCTATCCCGTCAAAGGGGTCTCTTTAATGCTGGATTCTCTGGTCGGTATGGGTCTTCTGGAGCGACCTGATTTGGCCAGTCATCAGTTTGGTAAGCCCAAAGAACGTCTTGATAGCCCGGCTCTTTATGCCCTTAGTGATTGTGCCGCTGCTTATCTTGTCAAAGAGAGCCCGCTTTTTATGGGCATGTATCTCAAGCAGCATGACGAGCTTGATAAGATGTGGCGTTGTTTAAAAGATACGGTCAAGTCCGGCGAACCGGTTATGCATGTCAATAACGATGACAAGGCGTCCGAGATTTTCCCCCATCTGGCCGAATCGATTATTCCTCTTAACTATGCCATCGCCGAAGACGCCTGCCGTTTCGTCTATGAAACAGTGCTTTGTGGCGAGTCTAAACCACTCCAGGTGCTTGATGTTGCCGCCGGCAGCGCGGTTTGGAGCATACCTTTTGCCCGTGCCCATCCTGGTACCACTATTAGTGCTCTAGATTTTCCTGCCGTGCTGAAAGTAACCGAGCGCATTGCCGAAAAGTTTGAGGTGAAGGGCAACCTTACTTTGTTGCCGGGCAATTGGCGCGACGTTGAGATTGAGCCGCAAAGTTACGACGTGGCCATTCTTGGTCATATTTTGCATTCAGAAGGCTACGATCTTTCTGAGAAGCTGCTTGCTTATTGTTTTGACTTGCTTAAACCCGGCGGTACATTGATTATTGCTGAGTTTTTCGCCAACCGTAATCGTACAGCCCCCTTGCACCCTTTGATGTTTGGTTTGAATATGTATCTTGCCACTAGCGATGGTTGCATATTCAGCATCGAAGAGCTTTCGGAGCTGGCTCTGCGCACGGGCTTTCATCGGGTGATTCGCCATAACAGTGTCGACTATGTGTCGCCGCTTCTCTTTGCCGTCAAATAAGCCGGTTATTGAGATGGAAAATATTGTCTTTTATGTCAAATACAAAGTCGAAGAAGTAAACCAGGGTTATTGGGAAGTTTATCGTCGTTTGGCTTTGCCGCGGCAGTTGGTCGCGGTTTATTTTTTTGCTTTTGCCGTCTCTTTCGGTTTTGTCATTTTGCGCTCGGGGCTGCTCAATTTAGAAACAGGCGCCATAGTTGATGAAGGTCGTTTGGTTTTGTCGCTCTTTCTGGCTTGTCTTGGTATACCAAGCTTGGCTGCTGGTTTAGTGGGCATGGCTCTTTATTCGGTGGTGATGAATAGCTTTAGCGATCGTCCCAACTTTCATTTTCCGGTGGTCTATATTCTTTCAGAACAAGGTGTTTCTATTTCTTTTGCCAGCGGCCAAGGCACTATGGAATGGAACAATCTCATTGCTTGTGTTGAGACTGGGCGCTATTTCTGTTTGGCTGCTTCGGCCACTGACGTTTTTGTTTTGCCAAAACGCTGTTTGACCAGCGACGCCGATGTTGAAAAAGTAAGACATTTCCTGGTATCGAAAGTGCGCACATACTTGCGTCATTCCGGCATCGACCCGGTTATAAACTATGAAAGCGCCCGCATTTTAGCGGTGGAAATAGACGGCATTGTTCATGACGGGGCCACTGCGTCTAACGATCAAATCGAGGCTGAGGCAGATAAAGAAGCAGTTGGCTTGGCTGTGCAAGTGATCTATCAAGCCGGTGAAGTGAAGGAAGCCGAGCGGCTCTTCTTCTTTCGCAAACGCATGCCTGTTCTGGCTCTCTTTTATCTTTCGGCAATCGGTATTTTTTTTCCGATGGCTTTTGTATTGAGTCAAATTTGGGGTGTCGAACATCTCGCCTACGAAATTTTCGAAAATTATGGCTGGCTATTTCTCGCCATGCTGCCTGTTTTCTTTATGCATGCTCTGTGGCTTTATGCCGGTACCCAAGCGAGAGCGGCCGAATGTGAAGTAAACCAAGAGCCCTTTGTTTTTGAACTGAGTGAACAGGGCTGCGGAGTCAGAGCGCAAGAGCATTTTGCCATGCTGGCTTGGTGGCATTTTGAGGAAGGTTGGGAGACAAAGGAGGCTTTGATGCTTCTTTTCGGACGTCTGGGAAGAGCTATGTATGTCATTCCTAAGCGGGCTTTTCCCGATAGAAGAGGGCTGGCTTTTGCCCAAGATTTGGTTAGTCGCAAACTAAAGAAATTCAAGAAGCTGGAAGAGTAGATCTGGAAAGATCTGAAAAGATCTGGAAAGATCTGAAAAGAGCGACACCCGACTTGGTTTGGTCTGGTGTCGCCCCTGGTGCTTTGTCGCTAACTGACTAATTCAAGAAATTAGCGAAAAATGCGGTTGAGACCGCCGTAACCGATGTTTCTAAAGCGCTTGAAGCGCTTGCCTCGTTTGAAGTGACCGTAAGCGTTGCCGTTACCGTTACCTATGCCGAAACCATTGCCGCGTCTGCAGTTGTTCCAGTTATTGTTTTGCCAATTATTCTGGTTCCAGTTATTGTTTCGCCAGTAATTGCGATCGTTATCGTGACTCCAAGCTTCCGGCGCCGAAAGACCGGCTGCACCGACCAGGGCTAGCGCCAATGCCAACCTTTTCATATGCATACCTCTGTGAAAGAAATAACAAATTTAGTGAATACGAAAGAAGAGACGGCATCACTCTATAAATGTTGCCGCCATTCTAGATAAATTAAAGCGTTTTAAAAATTAGGCTGTGCCTGTGTCGGGTGTGCCGTCTTCGTCGTCCAGTTCAGGGTTGGAGGTGTTGAGGCGCAAAAGTTCGCGCCGCCACTCGAGGTCTGCCTGGGCTTCTTTGATGAGATTGGAAAGACCGAGGAAATCGGCAAAAGAAAGGTCAATAGCCATGCCGATTTCAAAGGTCAATTTCACTCTTTCGAAATTGTAGGCGCAGGAAAGGCAGACGATATGGTCTGGTCCGCAGACTTCAATAAGTTCGTTCTCTTCGCATTGCAGTGGGTCTTTCTGCCAGTTGAGATACTCAACGAACTGTTCGTCTTCCAAACTTTGTTGCAAGAGCAGTACCAAGGCTTGGTACTGAGTATTGGTCATATAGATGGTTACTTCTTGCCGTCTGAAGTCGAGGGCGAATTCTCCTGCTTCTTTATCTAGATAGAGGTCGGCGAAGGCATTGGCGAAACTAATAGTTGTCTGAGTGCTGGTCTTCATTTCTTTCTCGATTATTTGAGCCAATTGGCAACGTCTTTGGCGTGGTAGGTGATAATCAAATCAGCACCCGCTCTCACTATGCCCGTCAATAGTTCCATTACCACCCTTTTCTCGTCTATCCATCCGTTGGCGGCAGCGGCTTTGACCATGGAGTATTCCCCAGATACATTATAGGCTGCAATCGGCAATTTGGTCATATACCTGGCTTCTGCAATCAGGTCCAGATAAGGCATTGCCGGTTTGACCATGACCATGTCGGCACCTTCGGCAATATCTAGTTCGATTTCGCGCATGGCTTCGCGGGCATTAGCCGGGTCCATCTGATAACTGGTGCGGTCGCCAAACTGCGGCGCTGATTCGGCGGCTTCGCGGAAGGGACCATAAAGGGCTGAGGCAAACTTGGCGCTGTAAGCCATTATCGGAATGTTTTCGAAGCCGTTGGCGTCTAGAGCGGCTCTTATAGCGGCCACTCTGCCGTCCATCATATCGGAAGGGGCGATGATATCGGCGCCGGCTTCAGCTTGCGAAACGGCGGCGCGAGCCAGAATCTCTAGGCTGGGATCGTTCAAGACCTTGCCTTCGTGCACGATGCCGCAATGACCGTGGTCCATATATTCGCAAAGGCAGGTGTCGGCAATGACGAGTAAATCGGGAAAGTTGGCTTTGAGAGCGCGTGTGGCCCTCTGAACGATGCCTTGCGAATGCCAGGCCCCTGTGGCCTGCGAGTCTTTCTCTTTGGGAATGCCAAATAAGAGCACCGACTTGATGCCTAGAGCCACAACTTCAGCTGCTTCTTTCAGCATCAGGTCTATGCTCTGCTGATTGATGCCGGGCATCGATGAAATGGGGTTTCTCACCCCTTCGCCTTCGACGATAAAGAAGGGATAAATGAGCTGTTCGACACGCAGATGAGTTTCTCTAACCATGGCTCTCAGAGGAGCTTTGGCCCTAAGACGGCGCATGCGCACATCGGGGGTGACTCGGGGCAAGACATAGGTGAGCGATTTGTCTTCTGACTTTGTGCCGGTTTGCGACTCTTTCATTGCATCCTCAATTTTGCATTTAATCTTTCTTGTCTCAAAAGATAGACAATAAATATATCGCCTGGCGGTGCTTTTGCGGCTCTAATTGGCTCAAGTTAAATTGTTTGGATATTTTAATGATGCCAAGAGTGTCTTGATTAGACCGTCCAAGCTGAATTCTTGCGATACCAAGTCGACTTTACCAAGGCAGTCGCGGCAGGTTTGCGCCGTCACCGGTCCAATTGCAGCAATGCGGGTATTTTGCCAAAGCTCGGTCTTGTCATGGTCTTTGAATAGCTGAGCGAGAATGCGTGCCGATTGTGAAGAGGCGATGGTAACGACATCGACTTGACCGGTCTTAAGCTTGTCTGCCAGCTCTGCGATGCTTTGCCGGTCATAATTGGGCGCCTGGGTCTTGTAGATTACGGTGCTGGCGAGCTTTGCCCCCTGCCCTTGCAATTCTTTGCTGATTACATCTCTACCGATATCGGTTCGCGGCCAAAAAATCGAAAGCTCTTGTAAAGTGACGCCCGGCGCTAGGGCCTGGGGAAATTCTTGCACCAGGCTTTCGGCTACAAACTGGCTGGGGCAAAAGGCAACTTTCAAGCCGCTTGCCTCTATCAGGCTCTTGGTGGCCGAGCCTATCGCTGCTATAGAGGCTTGCTCTAGTAGTTTTTCGCTGCCGGTTTGCTTGAGCCGGCGCCAGGTTCGCTCAAAAGCATTGGCCGAGGCAAAGATAATCCAGTCATAACTGCGATTGATTGTCAGCCGGTCAAATTCGGCAAAATCAGGATCAACAAATTCGATGGCTGGAAATTCCAGGGTTTTGGCGCCCAGAGCTTGCAGGCGACTGCTGAAACTTTTTGCTTGTTCCGCTTCTCTGGTGATTAGGATGGTCAAGCCATCCAGCCTTTCTTGGCTTAATTCGGTCATGGCTGTCCCCTTTTTAGGGAGGTGATACCACATTTGGTATAGAGGCGCGCAGCTCGTTCAAGATGCGGTCAGCGCCCAGCTTTTCTAAGGCTTTAGCCAAGGCGAGTCCTAAGGCAGCGGCTTCTTGCCCGGGACCCTGCACACTATCTTTGAAGATCTGGCTGCCGTCTAAAGATGCCACACAGCCGGTGACATGCAAGATTTCTTCTTTAAAGGCGGCATAGACACCAGCCGGCACCGAGCATCCACCGCCTAAATGGTCTAAGCAGGCTCTTTCTGCATCTACTGCCTGCCTGGTGCGACGGTCTTCGATGCCCTTGAGAAAGTCGACTATATCTAGATCGCTGCTGCGGCATTCCACAGCCAAAACACCCTGTCCGGCTGCCGGGACGATTTTGTCGCTATCAAGAAACTCTTTGATCTTGTCGCCCAATTCCAGTCTGACAAGCCCTGCTGCCGCCAAGATCATGGCGTCGCACTGCCCTTCTTCCAGTTTGCGCACCCGGGTTGGAATATTGCCGCGCATGTCGACGAAGTTTAGATCGTTTCTGAGGGCTTTCAACTGCGCCACCCGTCTGCGACTGCTGGTGGCTACCGTGCTGCCGCTGGGCAGGTCCATGAAAGATTTGGCTTTCTGACTGAGAAAAACATCGCGGGCATCGACGCGGTTTAGAACTGCCGCCAGCATCAAACCGGTCGGCAGATCTGTCGGCAGATCTTTTAGACTGTGCACGACCAAATCGACGCGACCATCCAGTAGAGCTTCTTCTAACTCTTTGACAAAAACGCCGCGGCCTCCTAGGGCAGATATAGGACGGTCGAGCACTTTGTCACCACCGGTGGTGATATGCACGATCTCTATTTCTAGATTGGGGGACAGTTGCTGAATTTTTTCAACTATCTGATCGGTCTGCAAGAGAGCGAGCTTGCTCTCTCTTGTGCCGATAGCCAGCTTCGTTCTTTGCAGGGTCACTATGCTTCCAGCCCGCGTCTAGCCTTTTCCAGGCGTCTGCGCCCTTCTTCCGGGTCTAGATGAAAGAGAGTGCGCAGGGCTTCGGCTTGTTGCTTCAGTATTTCGTAGTCTTTGGTCGCTTTCAGTTGCACAGTCGGATGATGCAAAATCTGATTGACGATGGCGCGGCTTATCGATTCCATTTCAAACCGGCAACCTTCGGCACTTTTCTCGCCTTGGTCTTTAGTTTTGGCTATTTGTTCCAAACGAATCGCTTCGATTTTTTCGCGCAGCTCGGCTATGGTGGGCACCACCAGCTGCGAGCGCAACCAGTTGTGATAGTCTTCAAAGTTGGCATAGACAATTTCTTCTGCTTCCGAAATGATTGCCTCGCGCTCTGCTTTGTTGCGGCTGACAATCTGTGACAGGTCATCGGCATGCGCCAGTTCTACCCCGGCTAGTTGCGCCAAGGCCGCATCGGTATTGCGGGGCACCGAAATATCGACTATCAACTGCGAAGGCGAACCCTGATGGCGATAACGAGCTAGCTCGTTGGCTTTCAGTACAGTGTCGTCGGCGCCTGTGGCGACAATAACCAAGTCGGCTTGGGCTGCCAGTTCGTGCCTTTCGGCAAAGTCAAAACCAAATTTGATTTTTTCTTTGTTGCTCAGTTTGTTTTTGAGAAAGTTTTCGATTCTTTCTTTGTTGCGATTGACCAAGACAACCGGCCCCGAACCGCCTTCGGACAAGAGATGCTTGACGCAAATCTGTCCCATTTTGCCGGCACCGATGACCACGGTCGACTTTTCTTTCAGCGAACCAAGCTTTAGATGTGCTAGTTCGAGGGCTGCCGAACTAACCGAGACAGCTCGTTTGCCCATCGATGTTTCGGTTCTCACTCTTTTGCCGCAATTGAGCGCCAGCTTAAAGATAAAGTCGAGCATCGGCCCGCAACTTTGTCTTTCGAGGGCATTTTGATGGGCGGCTTTTACTTGCGACATTATTTGGGCTTCGCCCAAAATCATGCTATCTAAGCCAGAGGCGACGCGCAAAAGATGCAAGACCACGTCATCGCGCAAGAGTTTGAAGTTAGGTTTGAGGGCGCCGTGATCGGTCACATGCTGCACCGAGGCAAAGAAGGCTTCGATGTCTGCCATGCCGCCTCTAACGTCGTCTACAACGGCATAGACTTCGGTACGGTTGCAGGTGGAAAGTATGGCTGACTCTTTGATGTGGGGAAAGCGTTTGAGAGCTTCCAAAGCATGACCGACGCAAGAGTCGGGAATACAAAATCTCTCCCGAATAGAGACCGGGCTGAAATGGTAATTGATGCCGCTGACGATTAGGTGATTCATGCTTCCGCTGCTTTCTGGATATCTAGTCGGCCGACTGCTTTGCCGAACTGTCGTATATCCGGTGCTTCCTCTGAATTATAGTCGCGGCTTGGCTCGATAAGCCTGAGTATGAGATCAGGGTAAAGAAAAAGTATTGATAACCTCGGGCGATTTTATTACTCCTTGACAATGCCGGCTTTTGCCTGCTTTTCTCAAACCTGTTCAATTTTTTGAAGCCAAGGGCTGTAAAGGGGCGCCCGGTAAAAATTGGCTGCCGGTTGCTTTAGGTTGAAAAACTTGCAGAAAATCTCACATAAAGAAAGCTAAATAATCGGGGCTCAGGTCAAAGCAACGAATAGGCTTCGGAGCCCGGCGTATTACTTAGGGCTTGCGATAGAGATTGCGGATGCGGCTGATATCGCCCGGCGCCAGGCAATTTGTAGGCGTCGAAGAAGAGTTGGAAAAATACATGATGTCTTGGGGATTTGTGCTGTGTGAAAGCCCTAGAGCATGCCCGATTTCGTGCAAGGCGGTGGTGTAAAACTCTTCTTCTTGCTCGGAAGGGTTCTGGCGGTCGCTTTTCGGGCTGACCAAGATATAGACTATTTCTTTTCTCTGCCCGTTGGCGCCGGTTTCGCTATGGGTCTCGCCGGCGGCAAAGCTGTGTTGCAGTTTGGCTTTGTCGTCGGTCCACTGACATTCGATGTCGGCGTTGTCGCCCGAGCCGACAAAAGTAAAAGTTATTGCCCGCTGACTTGCTTCCGACCAATCGCTAAAGGCTTTCTCGACTAACTTGGTGTGGTCGATGCCGCTGTTTTTCACCTGCGCCTTACCGGCGCTGTTTGCGGTCCAAACCACTTTGCTTTTCCAAATGCTTGGCACGAACACCTTTAAGGGCATCTGGGCGCGCGAAAAGACTTCATAACCTTGATTGAAGTCTTCGGTGGCTTGTCCGCTGCGTTCTCTTGCCCGGGCGTTTTTGAAGTCTCTTTCGTAGTAGGCTAATTCATCTTTTATCTTTTTGCTGTCTGGATCATCGGGAAAGCGCTCAATAAACAGTCTTCTAGTGGCTTGCAGTCCCTCTAGATTGCCGCGGTCAATCTGGCATCGCATCAGGTTGTTGTAAAAGCGCTTTTCTTTGGGGCATTTAGCCACGGCTTCCAAAAGGGCTGGTTCTAATTCATCAAAGCGGCGGGCTTTATAAAGACAGTAAGTTAACTCGTCGTAGGCGTCGTACTGACCTTTGGCTATATTGCGGCGAGCTGCCTGGGCTCTTGCCAGATAGCCGTCGGTGGCGCTCTCGTCTTTCTTTTGATTTTCGCTTTTGGGGCTATTTAGACTGGCAGCCAGATCGCTTGCGTGGCTCAAAAGCTCGGGCTTGTCTTTGAAGCGTTGACGTATTTCGTCGAGCAAAAGACCGGCATGATAGTCGTCTTGGCATTTGTGATAAACATAGGCCAGACGCAAAGTCAGCTCGCCGTCATTGGGCTCCAGTCGATGCGCTCTTTCAAAATACTGCCAGGCTTCTCTATATCTTTCAAGATGCATAAAGCAGGTGCCGAGAATGTCTTGCAAGTTGCCGTCGTTGAGTTTGATTTGCCCAGCCGGCAAAAGATAGCGGGCGGCGTTGGCATAGTCATTCTTATCATAATAACTGTAGCCTATGTTGATAAAGCTTCTGATTTGCTCTTCTGTATAGGCGGGCGACTTTGGCGCTGCTTTAGCTTGGCTTGTCTGTTTGTTTGCTTTAGCCGCTTGCTGTGTCGAGCCCGGCAAGCCAGAGAGTGTCAAGCCGACCAGACAAGCCAGCGTCAAGCCAGTCATTTTTAGCTTTATCTTTTGGCTAGGGGCAGGCATCTTCATTATTTTCTTACTGCGGCAATGCTCTCTTGGGGGTGCAATCTCTCGGCCAGCCAGTTTAAGCCTTCCATGATGCGATAGGTCGGGCGGGCCAGCATGTCATTGCGTGGTTCAGGTTGAAAAAAGACTCGACCTTCCTTAACCGCCTTCAGGTCTTTCCAAGGCGCCTGCTTGAGAAAAGATTGGCCTTTGGCTTCGTGGGGCAAAATTACTACTTCGGGGTTTTGCATGACCAACTTTTCTAGGCTATAAGTCGGATAAGCGTTTTTGATCTGACCGGCTATGTTTTTGCCACCGCAGGCGGTGATGACTTCGTCCAAAAAGCTGCCGCTGCCCACAGTCATCAGGGGCTTGGGCCAAACACAGTAAAAGACGCTGGTTTGACTCTTCTTGCCGTTTTCCGCTCTAAAGGCGGCAAGTTCTTTGTCTAGCTTTGTCTTCAGGTTTGTTGCTTCTTCTTCTTTGCCAAGCAGGCGACCCAATTGCAGTATGTTCTTGCCTATGTCTTCCAGTTTTTTGTTTTCCAGCATTATGGTCTGAAAATGATTGCGATCAAGGGTGGCGGCGAGAGCCTCTTGCCCTGAGACCAAGAGCACATAGTCGGGGTGCAGCGACTTTAGCTTTTCTAGATTTGCCGATACGAATGTGCCGGCTTTGGTCACCTGGCTGACACTGGCCGGAAAGTCGCAATAAGTGCAAACGCCGACCAAACTGTCTTGAGCGTTGAGGGCGGCAAGCAGCTCGGTATTTGAAGGGGCCAGTGAAACCAGTCTGAGCCTCTGGTGCCGGGCTGGTCCGCCTGATTTTTTCGCGTTTTTGCCCTGGGGCAATTGAGCCTGGGCAGGTAACTGCAGTGAATTTAAGGTCGAGGCGCCGGTCAGACCGAAAGCCGTGACCCAAACCAGGGTCTCGCCCGCCTTCCTTCTCACCTCATTGGTTTTCTTTTCCAAGCCAGTTCCTCACTTCCTCCAGGCGCTCTTGCATAGGCGCATATTTAACAGTATAGGTTTTGTGGAGGAGTCCAAAATCATACAGCGTCATGCGGGTGAGGCGATCAATTTGTTTCTGGTAATCAAGATCGGTCCAGCGAAAACCGTCATCGACCGGCTCAAACAGCGGCGGTATGTAAATTATGTGAGTATAGGTCTGGGCTTGCGCCTTAGCTAGGGTGTAAAACTTTTCGCTGTCATAGGTCATAGCTTTGCAAATGTTCCAGCGTTGCCATAAGACCCAGGCATCTATTGCAGAGCGGTCGCTCAGATAGCTTGTTTCGCTGTTTTCTTGAGCAATTTGCTTTTCTAGAACGGCAAACTTAAATTCTTCTTGTTTCTCTAACGGTATTTCGCCCGGATAGGCGGCTCCCCACTGGCGGCATAGCTCTCTTGCTGTTTCGGGAATGACCGGTAAAGAAAGAAGCGGAGCCAGCGCTTCCACCAGGGTGGTTTTGCCGACTCCGCTTGCTCCAGTGACTATGATCTTCACTAACTCGTCTTTTCGGTTTGATTCTGGGTTTTGCCGTTATCGCCGCCCTGAATCTTCATCTTCAGAGCTTCGGTCAAGTCTACACCGGTTAGTCCTTTGACCATGGTTAGACTTTGGGCGGCTACTCCCATTACATCAGCCGATATCTTGCTTATTCCGGTTGAGTCTCCGCCGTTTGAAAGCAGGGTGATATTGCCTACTTTCGCCAGGGGAGCAGCAGCGGCTTGCACCAGCTCAGGCAGCTTTTCTACAATCATGTTGGCGACGGCTGCATCGTTATACTGTTTGTAGGCTTCAGCTTTCTTGGCCATGGCGTCGGCTTCGGCTTGACCTTTGGCGGCTGTTACCTGGGCTTCAGCAAGACCTTTGGCTCTTTCTGCCTCTGCTTCAGCCATACCGACAGCGCGGCGGGCTTCGGCTTCAGCTATAGCCTTTAGTTTCATTGCTTCAGCTTCAGATGAAGACTTAAGCTTTAGAGCTTCGGCTTGACCTTGGGCTTGCAGCTTCATGGCCATGGCATCGGCTTCGGCGAGCATCTTGCGCTTTTCCTGTTCGGCTTGCGTCATCAGTCTTATGCGCATCTGTTCTGCTTCGGCCGGCTTGGTGATCTCGGTTTCCAAAGATACTTGGCGCTTCGCCACTTCCACCTGTTGCAGTTCGACTTCTTTTTGAGCTTCGATGATCTTGATCTTCTGAGTCTCTTCAATTAGTTTTTGCTGCGACTGCGCCTTGATGATGTCGTACATCATGTCGGAAGCAGCCTTGGTGCGCGAAACTTCAGCTTGATACTGGGCTTGCGACACTTGGAAGTTTTTGGATGATTCAGCCACACGGGTATCGGCGGCCAGCTTAGCCTTGGCACCTTCCTCGGCGGCTTGCGCTTGCGCTATCTGAGCATCTCTAGAAGCATTGGCGCGAGCAATCTCGGTTTCTTTTGTCGCTTCAGCTTCACCGATGGCGGCGTTTCTTTTGGCTTCGGCAGTTTGTTTCTTACCGAGAGCTTCCAGATAGCCGACTGTATCTCTAATTTCTTTGATGGTGAAGGAATCTACAGTCAGACCCATCTTAGCCAAGTCGGCTACAGACACTTCTTGCACTTTGCAGGCAAAAGAGTCAAAGCTCTGAATTAGCTCTTCTACTGTCATCGTACCGAGAATGGCTCTTAGATGACCGACAAGGGTTTCGTGGGCAACTGTGGCAATCTCGTTCTGGCTCTTATTGAGGAAGCGTTCTGCCGCTGTTGCAATGGCTTCTTCGTCACCTCTTACTTTCACCTGCGCGACACCGTCAACATAAATCGGGATACCGTTTTTTGTGATCATCGGTGCTTGTGAGTGCACCTCAATTGTCATGACTTCAAGCGAAAGAATATTCTTTTGATGAATGAGAGGCATGACAATTTTGCCTCCGCCTCTAACGATTTGCGGTCCACCAGGCGTGAAACCAGTTATTAGCATAGCTTCGTTGGGTCCGCATTTTTGATATAGATTGGCGAAGAAGTAACAGACGAAGATTAGGGCCACGAAGCCCAATCCAAAGCCACCCCAGAGCAGCATGGTGTCCATTTGAAGATCCTCCTGTCGGAGTTTTGCCGACTTTTATTCTCTTTTGCCATATTCCCTTCTTGCTGGGGAATTAAGGCGAGTGTCCGATATTTGTTTCCTGGTTCAATTGCCACTATGCTAAACCAGATATGGTGGCGTAAGCGGCTTTAGAGCAAAAACCTTTATAATCTTGACAACCGGCTAAAAGGCGCACCAGTTCAGCTTTCTTCGTTGTATGGTTCGACCATGACAAGGTGTCCTTCTCTCTCTACAATCAAGACTTTCGAACCCTTTTTAATTGTCTCTTTGCCATCTATAGATTTGGCAGCAGCATTAAATCTGTTCTGACCAATGACATAGGTCACCTCACCGGTGCCGCCTTCGGCAATGGGGGCGCTTACCTCGGCCACGTGCCCGATTGCATCACTTGATTTGACAGTGTTTGAAACGTTCAATTTGGCTGTCACCAGGGCAAATAGATTACGCATCAAAGATACCGAGACAATCCCCACAAGAATTGCCGGGATGAGGCTGAAAATACCGAGAAAGGGCAGAAACGTTTTGAGGGTGAGACCGGACAGTCCGACAAAGCCGGTAAAGACAGATATAGAGGTCGGGTTGAAGATGCTCAGCACTTGCATCAGAAAAGACGGTCGCGTCGATGTGACAATGCTTGTTTTGGCGGAGTCATTGCTTGGGGTTGAATTGTCGTGACCGTCGCCTGACTGGCTATCACCCGTCTGACCATCACTATGAGTGTGACCGGCATGCGCCACAGCATGACCCTGGGTTTGTCCAAGGGTGTGCTCGGGCAAGCCATGCCCGTGGCTATGACCGTCTAAATGCAGGTGATTGCATTCACCGTCGCCGTTTTCACCAAAACCGCCCATGAAAAATGAGACGATGATGAAGCCCCAGCCAAAGACTGTGCAAGCTAGATAAAGTTGGGTGAGTGTATCGGCGAACATGGTCGCACCTCGATTTAAATATTCAATTAGATACCCTTTGGCGCCGGCTTCGAAACCGCAAAAGCCCAAGCAAAGCTAAAGAAAAGACTAAATCGGCTTATGTTTTGCCCGGGTACAATAGAGGCACATCGGAGCAAAACTGAATTGGAACTAGCCCTTTGTCATAGCAATATGGATTTTGACTGCCTGTCGGCGCAGTTTGCTTTGACGCGTCTCTATAAAGGTTGTCGTATGGTTCTCAGTGCGCAGTTGACCGGCAATGTGCGCAATTTCATTGCTTTGCACCGCGATAAGTTGCCTATACAAGACATTCGTTATGTCGATATGAGCAAAATAGAGAGAGTTTTTCTTGTCGATTGTCAGAGTTTTGATAGGCTCGATGAACTATCACGCAATCTGCTTGAGAAAGGGATGCGGCCACATCTATCTGGTGTGGTCGTGTTCGATCATCATAATCATAAGTCTGCTTCTAATGACGAGGCACCTAGTTATATTGCCCCCGGCTCGCAAATAGAAGCGGTAGGCGCTTGCACGACCTTGGTGGTGGAAAGGCTTATGAAAGAAGGCGTCAAGCTCAGCCCTTTTGAAGCGACTGTTATTGCCATAGGCATTTATGAAGATACCGGTGCCTTGACTTTCTCTGGTGCCACCGCCCGTGATGCGGCGGCGGTAGCCTATTTGCTTGGGCAAGGTGCCGATGTCGGAATGATTAGAGATTGTATGAAAGTACGCTTTGAAAGCGAGCAGCAGGAACTTTTTGAGGCTCTCTTGAAGGCTGCTTTGCGCTTAGAAGTAGATGGGCATAGATATGTCATCGCCTCGCACAAGGTACCGGAGTATATTGACGGTCTGGCGGTGATGACCAGGCAACTTTTAGAGTTGGAATCTTGTGAGGCCGCTTTTGCGGCGGTGCAGATGCGCGACCGGGTACATTTGGTTGGTCGCAGCGACAGCCTTGCCGTCAATGTACAAGATATTGTGCGCGAATTTGGCGGGGATGGACACCGTGGTGCCGGGTCGGCTGTTTTGAAGGGCGCCAACCCTGATCATGTTAAAGCACGCTTGGTTGATATCCTTAAGGCGCATTCCAAGCCGCTGCCCAATGCCGAGGCTCTTATGCGCAGCCCGGTACGTACCATCAAATCTGATACCACGATGGAAGAAGCCGGACGCTTGATGCTGCGCTATAACATTGATGGTTTGGTGGTTATGGATGGCGACTCTATGGTGGGAATAGTCTCTAGGAGAGACATAGATCAGAGTCGTCACCATAAACTAAGTCATGCCAGAGTCTCTGGTTTTATGGGTCATCCGGTCATCAGCGTTGATAGGCATGCCACTCTAGATGAGATGCAAAAACTGATGGTCAGTCAAGATATTGGACGTTTGCCTGTGGTTGACGATAATGGACATCTGACTGGTCTAGTCACTAGGCAAGATATTCTCGATGCTCTATCGGCTGATTCAGGGCGCACACACATATATGAAAAGTTTAGCCAGTCCGGCTGGGGCACCGTGCACCGCAGCGGGCAAGATGTCAGTCTCGCCCAAGCGTTGCAGCAGCTGCCCACTGTTTTGCATGAAACCATCGAAGCCGTGGGCAAGGTCGGTGATCAGCTGGGTTTGCGGGTTTATACCGTCGGTGGTTTTGTACGCGATCTGCTTTTGCACTTGCCAAACTTTGATTTAGACTTTGTGGTTGAGGGACCGGCCATCAATTTAGCCGAAAAGCTGGTCGAACAAGACAAGCGCTTTAGTCTGGTTGCCAGTCATGAACGCTTTGGCACCGCCACTTTGCGCTTTGGCGATGAAATGTTGGTTGACCTCTCTACGGCTCGCACCGAGTTTTATGAGTACCCGGCTGCCTTGCCCCAGGTTGAACCGTCTAATTTATCGCAAGACCTTTTGCGCCGTGACTTCACTATCAATGCTCTGGCAGTTTCTATAAACAAGCAACAGTTCGGACGTTTAGTCGATCTCTTTGGTGGTCTTGCAGATCTTGAAGCTAAAGTGATTCGCATTTTGCATCCTTTTAGTTTTATCGAAGATCCCACTCGTATAGTGCGCGCCGCTCGCTTTGCCGGCAGATTGGGTTTTCATCTAGATGCAAAAACCAAAGAGCAGGCTAGGCGCGCTGTAGGTATGGGTATCTTTGATGATTTGGGCGGAGTGCGCATCAAAGAAGAATTGAAGCTCATACTGGAAGGACCTGAGCGTATCAAGACTCTTTCTCTTTTGAATGAGCTTGGCGGGCTGGGCTATCTAGATCGGTTGCTGCATTTTTCGACTTCGGTCAAGGCTTCGATGCGGCGAACTGAGCGGTTGCTCACCCGCATATCAGATCTTGAAATAGGTGATGCTTGGGTTGTCTACTTGGGGGTTCTGCTTTCTGAGTTGCCGCCGGATCGCGCCGAAGCAGTTTTGAGCCGCTTGCAGTTGACCAATAAGCAGAAAGAGACAGTGCTGGACGGGCTTGACTTACATCGTCATATGCCGGTTGAGATGCGGCAGTTGAAGCGTTCTGAGCTTTTTCACTTGATGAAGGAAAGACCCTTGGGTGCTTTAGCTATTGCTGCTGCAGTAGCCCAGGTTGGCACAGATTTGCGCCGCTGTCTAAAGCTATACATAGACGAACTGGCCCAGGTGAAACTGGAAATCGGCGGCAAAGATTTGCTGGCTTTAGGCTTTGCCAGTGGACCTCGTTTGGGTGTAGCCCTAAGCGAAATCTTAGACGCTAAAATCGATCGCAAAGCTGTTGGTCGCGAAGCCGAACTGAAATTGGCAGCTGAGATTTTGGCTGGTAGTTTGAGATAAGCGAGATGGTTCCGGTAAGACGTTCTAGATGAGATGGGCGCCATGGCACGAAGTCTGTCTAGAGCTTGAACTTCATATCGAAAGGACACTCACCGCCTGTGGTGCTACTTCAATTTGCATTGGCGTCGTGCCAAATTCATCACCGTCGATCATCGCTGGTATGGCGCCGCTGCGCTTGTCTTTCTTGGCACCGCCTTCGCTATGCCCGGTCAGTTTGTTGCGCAATTCGTTTATGCCGCTTTCGATAAAGCCGAAGGGTCTGAGCCGCCGCACGGCCTCTATTTTTACCGACTTGACTTTGCGCACATAGTAGGGCGGTTCGCCGCTGCTCAAATTGAGATTGCTGTCTTTCGTCGCGGCAAAATGAAAGCCATATTTCAGATAGTCGCTGAATTCTTTTGGCGAAAGAATGCAAAGATCAAGCAAACCGTCGTGCATCGAGGCTGTGTCTGATAAACGCCCGACGCCCAGGTCAGATATGTTAGTCACAAAAATACCGGTGGCAGAAATCTTAAATTCTTCGCCGTCGGCATTAATTCTGAATAGAACCGGCGCTTTACTTAAGGTTTGCACCATAGAGCCTGCATAGGCCAATATCTTCCAGGTTTCTTTGTCTTTTTTATCGGGGGCGATGATGGCGTCGCTGAGTGGACCCACCCCGGCGGCTGCCGCAAAATAATGCCCGTTCATGAGACCCAAGTCGATAGTCAAGGGCTTGCCGTGCAGAATGATGCCGATGGCTTTGTCTAGGGGATCTAGCAGTAAATTGTCTTCGTATATATTGAGGTTGCGCGCCAGCAGATTGCCTGTACCCAGCGGCACAATGCCCACTGGTGTCTTGAGCTTGTTTCGGGCGACTGCATCGATGACCATGCGCACTGTGCCGTCGCCTCCGGCGGCGACAATTAAATCGTGGGGCTCAGTCATGTCTTGCAGTATATTATCAGCGGTGGTATCGACTGTGGTGCTACTGACATCAACCCTGTATCCGGCTTTGGTGAGGCGATATACGATCGTGCCGAGCCATAGCTCGGGGGTTGAGGCCGAACCAGATTTAGGGTTGTAAATCAGACTTGCTTTCTTTTTCAGTTTTCTGACCTTTGTTTTTGCAACATCTAATTTTCTCTGGAAGGCTAATCTGGCGCGGGAATTAAGTCAAGATGAAAAGGTTGTCATGTGTCGCTGGCTTCACCTTTTGATATTTAGCTTGCCCACGGTAGTCAGGAGCCTATAAAATCCCTATGTCCTACTGCTGGCTTTTATATGCACCCGGCGGTCTTTTTTACTTAGACTCTGTGTGATACCGTTTAGGGTGGCAAAGTTGACAATTAACCAGATTTCAGTATTGTATTCCACACGGCGTAGCAATCTACTTCGCAGACCACTGCGACAGAAAGGCAGGAATCTAGTGTTTACCATCAAGAGAGCGAGGGCTGCAATAACGCTGGCAGCTTCCGTACTTACAATCGCGGCATTGCAAGCTCCTCAGCCTGTTTCCGCTCGCTCAGCAAATGAGTGCTCTGAAGAATTGATGCATGGTAAGACCTACACAGTAAGCAAAGCAACGGTTAAAGCTCCGCCTGAAAAGGTCTGGCAGATTCTGACCGATTATGACAATGCATCGCGTGTTTTTCCGCAAATGAAAAAGTGCAAGCTTATGCAAGATCACGGTCATACAAAGATCGTTAAGCACGTGATCTCACCCTCCGGCTTGCCCGGCAACTATGAATACACAGTCGAAGTGAAAGAGACCGCTCCCACTGCCATGGAATGGCACAGAGTTTCGGGCGCTTTCAAGCAGGTTGATGGCTATTGGAAGCTTGAGCCCTTGGATGGTGGTCGCACCACCTTGGTTACCTATGCTTCTCATGTGGACGGCGGCATGTTTATACCGCAAGCCCTCATTAGACGTCAGTGCAAGATCGACATGCCAGGCGTGCTCAGCACACTTAAGGCTCAATCAGAGAGCCAGACCAATGTGCAGATCGCCGGTCGTCCTCAACACCACAATCAATAATTTAGCCAAGAGACCAATGGTTCAAGTGCTTTAGTAAGGCTGCATAGCCTTGCAGGGTGTCGGCTTGGCGGTTTTGACCCGATAAAAGGTCGGGAAAAACTGCCAAATGTTCGGCAGCAAGGCTATAGCAGTCTTCTTGGTTGCATGGTTTCTCAAGGGCAAACAATAGTCTTTCCGGCTCTACGGCAATTAGGCGGGCTTGATGTCGGTCGCGCCAGCGCCGCAGATAGGCTGTCATCAATGCCGGGCTTGGAAACTGCCCGCCGCCCCAGTGCAGGGCGGCGCAGAGTTCTTCTGGTTGGGCTTGTACTAGGCCTATGTAGCCGGGAGAACCGGGATAGCCGGCTTCCAACTCTAAAGACTGCTTTGGTCTTGGGGCGTCCGCGTCCGTCTGCTCTCCCTCTATAAAGACTGTTTCTTCCAGTCTGCTAGCCTGCCAGTTCTTCAAATAGGTGTCGTCGAAGTTGTCGGCTTCCTCTAGATAGCTTGCCGGGTTGAGACCTTCTTCTTGCGCCAGGGCTAGTGTTTCCATGTGTATGGCCAGGCTGTCGTCATTACCAAGAAATACCGGGGTCATTCTGCCGTCTGCAAAGACCTCAGCAGGCGCTTGTCTTATCTTGTTCAAGACTTCAAGAGGCTTTTCTTCGCTAAGGAAGGTAAACATTGACATGCCTGTCCCTGCTTGTCTGTCATCGCCACTTAGGCTGACTTCGACCAAGGCCGAATACCTGATGGAGAGCGAGTCGAGAAAGGCTCTAGCCTTTTGATTACTATTCACTGAGGTGAGTTCTCCTTGTTCTGTGTAGAGGTCTTATCTGCGCTTAAGCGGCCCCGACTCATTTGTCTCATAAAAGCTGCTAAAATAAAACGCCAATAGAAAAGCTGATGAGGAGAGGTACCGAAGCGGTCATAACGGCGCCGCCTCGAAAGCGGATGGGCGCAAGCCACGTGGGTTCGAATCCCACCCTCTCCGATCTTTCACTTTGTCAGTCTGTCAGTCGAGTAACACTCAGAACCTGACTGCAAGCAGAATTATAAGCGTCCTCCTTGAAAGGGGGCGCTTTTCTGTTTGTGCAATTAGACTTTTGAAGATGGTATCGCGGGCAGTATTATGGTTGGCTTGCTCGCAATGGTGATTGTTTGCCAGGTTCTATATGAATTGTTTGAGCATGCAATACTTGATGAATCAAATTGTTTGACCATAGGGCAGTTTTGCAAGATTATTTATGCCTGATTATTTTTCATGAGAGTCTGCTAGATAGGTTGAAAACACTGACTGAGCCAATGAAAATACAAACTTATAAAAGGCAAACTGCAGCGGCGTTGCTTGCATTTGCTGTGCCGGCTGTATTGGTTGGAGCTGCTTTTGGTCAGTGGTGGTTTGATTTAGGATTGAGAGATTCAGAGCGTTGGTCTCATTTGAGTGGAGAAATAAGCGCCGGAGAGACCGCTGACCTTAGCGCATCAGCACTTCTTTTGGGTTCTATTGTGGGTATGGCTGCAGGTGGAGCAAGCTCTATACTTGTGTTTCTGCTTACTCGCCGCCGATCTTCCTAAACCAGTGCAAAGAACTTCTACGTGCTCAAAACATATAACGACCAGTCTAGAGTAAGTCAGGATTAGGCAACTTCACGGTCCACTACCTGCCATCTATCCTGACGATATTAGGGACTAGCCCATATAAGAGGTCATTTGAATTGCCAAGTCAAACTTAGACCGCAAGACTTAAGTACTTGAGCCAACCAGTTCTTTAATCTCTGCTTCGCTAAGTGCCCCTTCGGTGTAAAAGCGCGGCGGGTAGTCTGCTGTGGGCACTAATCGAGAACCGGCTATCTGTGCCACTTTTATAAAGGGGGCAAAGCCTTCGATCTTTTGTGCTTCGCCTTCGCCGGTTACTAAAGCTATTTGTTCTGTCAGGGGCAGCAGGGTCTTGACCGACTGCGACCAGGTTGTAACACTGCTGACCGCGTAGTCGCCCTCTGTTTTCTCAAGAGCTTGATAGAGCGCGACAAAAGGTGCATCGGGCATGCCCTGTGTGCTTTCATCAAGCAATTTCTTTTGTTCGGCATAGATAGTGTTGTAGTACACAACTGCCATGCGCTTAAAGAAATTGTGGTGGGGCGAGGTTTCAGGCGGCAGAAAGTCTTGCAGTTGTCCGTCTCTGACCACCATGGCGATAGGTGGCAATGGATGCGGCATCGCTTGCGCTTTCTCGAAAGCTTCGACCATAAGGGTAAGCCCGTCTTCTTCTTCCGAACCGGTAATCAGTAGTATGTCGTTATTTGGCACAGCCAAAACCATCTCACCCTTGACCGGCAACTCCTGGAAAATCTGCGGGAAAATCAGTCGCGCCCCTTCATAGCTGTCGTTCAATACCGACTGATAAAGACAACAGGGTCCGCCTTCTTCTCTCGACAAACCATTGAAACCACCGGTAGTGGTAAGTGCGGCCAGATTTTCCACTGCCTTTTCAAATATTGTGTTGATCGGTACGCCCCATTTTTTGACGGTGTCGCGATCGACATAGAGTTTGCCTTGGGGCTTGTCAACAACAAAGATCAAACCCAGATGATTGGTCAGCACCGAGCAGGGCAGAAAGGGCAGCTCTTCTTGTGTGTCGGCATTTAGGGTGCCTCTTTGGCTGCTCATATATTGCATCTGCAAGCCCACCAGTACCACATTAAACAATGGCATCGCCGAGACAAGAAGATGTGGTGCCGCCTCTTCGAAAGTTTCGGGCATTTCCACCGGTTCGGTGAGCTGCACTGCTTTGTCTACAAAGGTAGCCTTTTCGCTTTCGGCGGCGTTTGAATATTCCTGATAAAGACCTTCCAAAAATAACAGCTGGGGCATGGTTTCTTGGGGCTCTTGCGGTTCGACAAGTTTGAGAGCAAAAGACTCTTCGTCGAACTCCCATTTATGGGTCGGACGGGCTTCTGTTAACCGCTTGATGACTTTCTTGGCAAATTTCTCTTCCGGGCTGCCCGGCCTGAATCTGTCCCTGAAACTACCCGGGTTTGACTTTGCCATTAGTGCTCCTGACCTTTAGGCCTGACTAGTTTTATTGAATGCTTTGGCGCTCAATTTTACTAGAGCATGATATAAGAAGACTATAGTCAACGAACCCGGGAGATTGTCAATGAAACTTAAGTCTTTGTGGCTTGCTCTATTGTTGCCGGTTGTGGTCACTTGCGGCGGCTGCAAGAAAGCTGAAGATGTTAAGGGCAATTCCTCCGGTGCTGCTGAAGTGCAAGCTGATATTCCTGCACCACAAAGTCCTCACCAAGTGCATGTTTGGGTGGTTGGTAATGCCAATATGAACCGCACCCAGCTCAAATATACTGAGAACATGGCTAACAAGATCTTGACTGCTTGGCGCCCTGTGCCCTCTAACAGGAAATATTTAGTCTCTTGTGAATTGCTGGTGACAAGACCGGGCTATTGTTCCAATGTGCACCCGGTCGGTGCCTCTGCCAACCAAAAGTCAATCGAAAAAGCACTCGATACTGTTCGTATGCAGGCACCCTTTGGTCCGCTACCGGCTGATTTTAAAGATGCGCCGGTAGAGTTCAAAGTTGACTTGATTTATAACCCCAGCAAATAGTGAAGACTTAGTGAGGTTCAGAAGCGGTTATTTCTATGTTGCCGCCTGGCTGGGTCTGACTTTCTTATCTCTCGCCGCTTTTTACCGAGATTGGGGGCATCCCCTCACCGGTCAGTCAGATCAATGCATGTATCTGAGCATGGCCGAATTGCTCTTGCAGGGGCGCATCCCCTATGTCCAATGTTTCGACAATAATCCACCCCTGATTATCTATTTAAATGTAATACCAGTGGTGGTGGCAAAGTGTTTTGCCTTGCCTCTCACGCTCGCTTTTAATTTGTCGGTGACTATACTGGCTATTTTTTCGTCGACGCTCTCGCTTGCCGCTCTGTGGCTCTCTCGTCGCCAAGTCGTCATCTTTGTCTCGCTTTCTTTATCTGTCTTATTGTTTGCCTCTTTCAATTTGTCTCTAGCCCTAGATTATGGTCAAAGAGAGCATTTGTTCTTGCTTTTCTACTTTCCCTTTTTTGTTTGGCGTTTGCAAAGGGCTATGGAAGCCTCTGCCAAAGAAAGCCTGTTTAGCAAGATTTTTGCTGCCTTGCTTGGTTTTGGTGCTGCCCTTGGCTTGGCTCTTAAGCCTTACTTTGTCTTGATGGCTGCTTTTGTGGAAATGATTTTATTGGCAGTCTCGTTTTTCAACCGCGATGGCGATTTTAAGGGACGGTTGGCGTCTTTGCTAAAGCCTGAATGTCTAGCACTTTATTTTGGGCTTGGTCTTTATGCTCTGCATTTTTTGTTTTTGCCTGCGTCAATGAGACAAGGTCTCTTTCAGTTTGTTTTGCCTATCTACCAAGCCGGCTACGAGTACTACACAAACTCTTTCCTCTTCAATCTCACTTCATTTTGGCGCACTGACTTTCTTTTTCTAGCCTTTGCTAGTTTATTGACGCTCTATATTTTACCCCGGGCAAGAGTGACCACAGCCATTATCAGCATTGCCTTTGCTGCTCTTGCCTGGATAGCTACAGCTGTCTATTTTTATGCTGGACAATCTTGGCAATATCATCTTCTGCCAATCAGATTGGCTTCTATGCTTCTCTTTTCTAATGGTCTTGTCTCTCTTTTTTCTCTAGGGCTGGCAAAGACAAAAAATGAAACTAAATGGGCAGGGGTGTTTCTCGCTTTGGCGGCTGTCTTCGCCCTTGCTTTTCCGGCTGCCAGGGCTTATCAGGTGTACCTGCAAGGGCAGGAAGAAGAAGCAACTTTAGAGAAGTTTGATCTGGCATTTATTGGGTTGAAAGGGCTTTGTTTTGAACATGAGATAAGCCCGGCTGTGAAAACGATAACCGAGCATGCCACTGCTAGCGATACCGTACTCTTTCTTTCTACCGCCATGGCGCCTGGTTATCCGGCTATGGTGCAGAGCGGGCGCAAGCCGGGCTCGCGCTTCATTCATGCCATGCCCCTGGTGGTGGCAGATTATGTTGTCGAGGTAAAGAAACCGCAAGATCTGAAGCGCTTTCAAGATATGCGTGCGCAGATTATTGACTGGTATCGCCAAGATATCGACAAGTACAAACCTGTTTTGATTTTTGTGCAAAAGCAAACTATGTCTGAGCTTGTCGACCGCCTCTGACTGCAGTCATTTATTTTGCAAGATTATGTCGCCTTGCCCGAAGTTGGCGATGCCTACGGCATGACCGTCTATAAAAGAAACCCCGCAAGAGATAATGCCAAAGGGGTGAAGTCGCCATGAGTAACTCTAAAGACACTTCAAAAAATACTTCTATAAATATTTTGAGACTTTCTTTGGCGGCTTTGTTTTTCTGGCAAATACTTTTTGTTGTTTTTATAGATGCGCCAATCTCACCCACGGTCGATTTGGCTATGCAAGCCTGCCAGCGCCTTTTGGCAGGTGCAGTCATTTATCGTGATTTTTATTTTGATGACTTACCGGCGCTTGCCTGTTTGAGAATGCCGGCTATGTTTCTGCCGGTCAAGGCTTCGCTGGCTAATTTGTTTCTGGTCTTGCTCTATCAAGCTCTTGTTTCGTTTGTCTTATTGAAAGTTTTAAAGGGCGCCGCTCCCAATGTCAGTTCTACCGGTATCTGTGCTGTTAGAACTGCAGGTATCTATAAAATTTTTATGGCGCCCGCCATTTATGCCGGGTTGCTGGTCTTTTCTCTCACAGCTTTTCTTTTTCAGTCAGGCACTTATCAATCTTTGCTTTTTTTCGCCTTTATTCCTCTTGTGCTCGCCGATCTTTTGCAGCAGCGCTCCGGCTGGTCTAAATTTGCTTTAGGGCTTGCCTCGGCTCTTTGTGCCTGCCAGATAAACTTTCTGCCTTTGCCATTTTTATATTTGTTGTTGCTTGATTTTGATCTTCTGCATAAAGATAAGTTAGAGCGCTTTGGCTTAGCGCTGTTGTCTGTATTCTTGGTGCTTTGCCTTTCTTATGCTCTATGCGGCATTGATGGCAGGCTCTTCTTTGACCAGGTGCTCACTTGTCGGCGCGGTTTTCTTAGTCTCGATAATTTTATGCTTCCATGAGGGCGGCCAAAAGTCAATGCTCCAATTGCAGCGTGTTTTCTAGCACTTTTTCAGATCTTGGGCATGCCAAAGAAGAAGACTTTCGTCTTCCTCCGGCACTTTTCGTGATCTTG
>WBZO01001173.1_pt1 | contig 43717 bp, 62 predicted proteins | sample 5204261 | NCBI WGS metagenome assembly WBZO01 (sample SAMN12412400, study PRJNA552823) | activated sludge metagenome | isolation source: activated sludge from anammox sidestream of wastewater treatment plant... | place: USA: North Carolina | collected 2017-09
ACAAATCTGGTACAGCTAGGCGGGCGGTCAAAAAAGAAAGGGGCTACGTCGCCGTAACCCCTTTACCTTTCAATAATTTGTGGTAGCGGGGGCTGGATTTGAACCAACGACCTTCGGGTTATGAGCCAGAATCGCCGCCCTGAGCATATGAAAAATCAACTACTTGCGGGCCATTCCTGAGCAAACCGGACATCACCGGATGGCGCAGGCTCGAGATAGCGTTCTGCGGTGGTACAAATCCGGTACAGGCCTACAGCCCGCCCGCCCCCGGCGGCTGTGCCGCATGCGCCGCTGCCTGCGCCTCCGCCAACTCCCGATCCATCTCGTCCATCTCCGCCTGTGTCAGGGTCCGCCCCTCGGCATGCGCCCGCTCCAGCAGCGCGGCGAGCTTCCTCAGTTCGAGGGCGATATTCGTGGCCGTGATGGTCAGCACCAGCAGGCGCTGGACGGCCGCCAGTTGTGCGGCGACGCTCATGGTTGTCTCTCCTGTAATTGGGTCTGGAGCTCGAGCAGCAGCGTGTTCGTGAGCTGCAGCAGGGTCAGGGCGTCATCGGGCAGGCCCTGACTTAAGAGCCGCTTCGCCGTCCCGAGGTTCGTCTCCGCCTTGTCCGCGGCCATCAGGTAGCGCTCGTGCTCATCCGCCGTCAGCGCGCCGCTGGTCGTCAGCTCGGCGATGGCCTTGTAGACGCCGGTCAACGTGCTCTGGGCGACGTAGACGCGCTCCTGGGGCGTCTGGGGCTGCGGTGTGAGGCCGGAGCAGCCGGTCAACGCGAACTGTAAAATAACTGCTAAGACAGCAAGAATTAGCAGTTGCCCGCCGCGATAGCGGGTTGCATTAGGTTTCACGGGGAACCTCCTCTGTGGTGGTGGGTGAACTGGTAGGTGTGGCCGGCCCCGGCACGCCGGCGGCGCGCGCGCGGGCGAACCAGAACTGTGACTGCTGGGTGATCAGGGCCACCAGGGCGCCGATGACGGTGACCAGCAGGGTGTTGAGCGCGTCCGGCACCGACGTCGGCCAGAAGAATCCGATGAACAGGCCGGACAGGCAGAGCGCGAAGAGCCCGATGTACAGGTAGGTGACGGTCATCTGCACGCGGGCGATGGTGTGGTCGAGATCGTCCATGGGGGGCTCCTACGGCGTTACCTTGAGCTGGAGGCCGCCGGGCGCCGACGGCGTGGAACTCTTGCGCACTACGACCTCGACCGACGGATCGCCCCATTCCTGGTTGCTTTTCCGGTATGCCTTCACCAGACATCCCAGTTCATCCCCGGGGACCAGGGCGACGGTGAAGGTCGCGCTGTTCGCCGTGGCGGCGACGCGCGCGCGCTGGGTATGCGCGGCGGCGTTCACGCGGCATGTCACCTGGATCTCGTAATTGGAGGCCTGGTAGGCGGACACCGTCCCGTCCACGTAGGCGTCCCACGTCGCCGTCACCGTGTCCGCGGCGGCCTGGCCGGCGGTGAGCAGCGCGGCGGCGGCCGCGATCAGCATCATGATTCGTTTCATACGCTCCTCCTATCCTCAATGATCAAATCGAACTCCTTCCACCCGCGGGTGATGTATCTCAGCTGGTCCATGGCCGCGCGCGACTCCAGCACCGCGGGCACGCCGGACATGTCGCCGAAGCGGCGGCCCACGAGCAGGCAGCCTCTGGTCGATTCATCCGTGTTGCCGGCATGGATCAGGATGGCGGACCGCCCGGGCACGTCCTCGAGCCGCCAGGTATTCGGGAATTTGATCGACGAGTGCCGGATGCAGCGGTAGGTCCCCGGCGGGATGCAGGACACCTCCGGCAGGTTGTCGCGCCAGGCGTCCTCGAGTGTCAGCAGGAGGGCGCGGTGCTGGTACACGAGCACGCCTTGCACGCAGCGGTCGTTGAAGGCGATGCGGCGCAGGAAGAGCTGCTCGGGGGCGGTGATCACTTCAGGTAACCCTTCGCGCCGAGGAACATCAGCAGCCCGACCGTAATAAGCCCGACCGCCCATACGAATTTCTTGATAACCGACTTACCGACTTCTTGATACATGTTCGACATCACTTCCTGGGCCGCCACCTTGGCGATGGCCTTGATCTGCTCATCACTCAGCTGCAATCGACGCCGGTCATGCCGGCGCCGGTCGCGTCCGTCCCAGCCCAGGCCGGCGTCGCTCTCGGACATCTTTTGGTTCTCCTTAGGGGTGATCTGGTAAAGTGCGCGCGTGGACGGGTGGCGCGGCTGGGAGCATTTCTTCAGGAACGTCGACCAGGGTTTCACGTGGATCATCGCGACCGCGATCTACGTGTTCATCCTCGTCGTGCCGACGATCCTGCATGCCAGCATCATGATCAAAAACCTCGAGGGTCGCCTGTCGGGCCGCGTGCCGTGGTCGAAGGAGCCCGGGCACGTGATCATGCACGCGGTGGCCACGCTGCTGTTCATGGTGCTGACACTGATGCCGCTGATCGTTCTGCTGCTGCTGTGATCTCGCGCCGCGCCGCGGACACCTCGGTCATGACGGTCTTGAACAGCAGATTCTTCTGCGTCTGCAGCTCGTCCACCTGCGCGCGCTTCTCCTCCGGGCTCATCTCCGGATCCCGGTAGATCTCGGTTATAGCCTGGTTGATCTGGCTGGCCGCCCTCCTGACCTTCTCCAGCGCCGGGAACATCGCGCCTTCCGTGTCCAGCGACTTGCGCTCGGCGATCTCCGGACGGTTGCGCTCGACCATCGCCTGCAGCGTCTTGTGCGTCTCCGCCGCCTCGCGGTAGAGGTCCCAGAATTCTTCCTCGTACACGGTGCCGGTAAGCGGGTGACTGCGCGTGAAACGCCGGATCCCGGGCCACTGATCGGTGCGCCACTCGGGCAGCGTATCCCCATGGAAGATCTTGTCGGACAACATCAGGCCGTACATGCCCCAGGTATTGAAGTACCCGCGGACCAGGGCCTCCGCCTTCGCCGGCGAGAACTGCAGCGACGTCGGCAACCCCGCCGTGCGCTCGGCGATCGACTTCAGGGTTTCGCTGGTGCGTGGCGCGGCGCGCGCAAAGGGTTCGAGGTCCTGAATTGCCGGTGACTCGATGTCCCGTCCCGTGAACCGGTTCTGGTTGAGCGCATAGACTTCGTAGAGCGGCTCGAAGGCCTGCGGCATGTATTCCAGCTTGAACAGGTCGAGGAAGATCCGGCCGAGCCGCTCGGCATATTTCGCGCCGCCGCTGTAGCCGTCCCGCACGCTGTCCAGGAACAGCCCCATGCTCCGCTCGGCCGAGGACGCCAGCGCGCCGATCTCCCAGATCTTCGGGAAGCGCTGATGGAACAGAGGCTGTTCGCCCTCAACGGCCGGCCGCAGCGAGAGCCCGCCGTTCTCGCCCCGGTACAGGATCAGGTGCCAGTTTGTGTCCTTATCCCAGTCTTCCATGTCTTCATAGTCCGGGTTGCCGCGGTTCAGCAGGTAGAGCGCCACCGAGGCGAGCGCGATCGTGCCGGCCGCCGCCCAGACGTGGGCGCGACTCGCATCCTTGAAGCCGCCGCGATACACGCGGTCCAAGCTGTTCATCCCCGCCTTCAGGAACATGATGGTGTGGTAGGCGAGATTCATCGCCTCGGAGTCGCCGCGCATGGCGAAGTCCACCGACACCTCACGCGCCGCCATGGCCGCGCTGCGGGAGGACTTGCCCGCCTTGATGGCGCGGCCGAATTCACCCAGGCGTGTCGACATCTCCGCGGCGTCGGCCAGCAGCTCGAGGCCGAGCAGCAGCTTGCGGGGCGTGTCGAGCACCCAGCGCGGATCAATCCCCTGCTTCGTGTAGAACCCGCGCAGATGCCGCTCGAAGGCCTCGGGATCCACCAGGTAGGACGCCATGCCGCCGCCGTTCGCGATGAATTCCCGGTACACCGCGTCGCGCAGGAGCCGATGCCGCATGCCGCTGATCGAGTCGATCACCGGCCGGAACTTGTGCGGCGAGAAGGCCCAGGCGTGCAGCGTGTCGCGCCACAGGTTCGCAGTTGCGAAGTCGAGGGTGAGCGTGATGGTGTTCTGGCCCAGGCGGCGCACGGTGTTCAGGCCGCGCACGATCGCGTTCTGGATCGGCGGACGATTGAAGGAAGCGAGCGCGCGGTAGACGAGCGGATCCGCCACCTCGTAATACTCCGGCTTGCCGTTGCGCAGCACCGCGATCAGGTTGTCGCCGCGAGGCGCCTGGTTGAACTGCCACACCTGGACCATGGGCAGCGGGCTCGCCTTGATGAGATTGATCACCGCGTCGATCTCCGGGATCCCGCCGCCGAGCTTCTTCTGCGCCCGGTACTGTGCCGGGTCGATCCCGAGCGCCTGCAGCATCGCGTCCGGGACCTGGCTCGTGCTGACGGCAAGCTTCTTCGAGTCCGGCGCGATCTTGACCAGGAAGCGGCCGGCGCCCTGCACCTGGTTCGCGAAGTCCACCACGCGCAGCCGGGCGTTGTTCTTGATGCCCTCGACGATCAGGCGCGTGGCGTTCTGCACCATGTTGTCGAGGATGTTGTTGAGGTTGCCGGTGCCGCCGGTCAGCGCGTGGATGAGGGTGATGTTGCCCTCCAATCCCTTTGTGCGCTTTGTGACGCCGCGGTTTCCGATGCGGTAGAACGGCAGGTACTGCTCGCGCCGCCACCGCGCCCGGCTCTGCGGATCGATGACGCCCATCTGCTCGGCGAAGTCGAGCACCGCCTTGTTCCAGCGCTGGTAGTCGGCGAAGACCTTGGCGAAGTGCGGCCGCTCACGGCCGAGGTCGATCATGCCCTGGATCTCGTCGGCCGTGAACAGCTTCTCGCGCCCCTGCCCCATCAGCTCCTGCGCACTGCGGCCGACGGCGTACAGGATCCAGTCGTCGAGATCCTTCGCCACCGGCGCCAGCACGTCGCGCAGGCCCCAGGACTGGAACGCCGGGTTCGAGATGACCTTGCCGTCCCGGACGAAACTCATGGGCCGGCCCTCGCGGTCCACGAACATCCAGCGCCCGGCGCTATCGACCTTGGGCGGACCCCAGCGCAGCGCGCCGTCGACCACCGAGTGCGCGGCGCGCATCAGGCGGGCCGTCTCATAGGGGCCCAGCTCGGACGGCACGCGGGTGCCGAGCGTCTGCGTCTCCATCAGCCACAGGCCGTGAAGGTCGTCGAAGATGGCCTGGCGACCGTTGTCCCACATCGTGTCCTGCACGTCCGCCAGCACCTTGCTCGTATCGTCCCCGCCGATCTTGCTGGCCGCGCGATCGACCGCCTGCTGCCCGTACCACTCGGTCATGTCCTTTTGCGCCTGGCGCAGCGCCGGCCCGGTCGCGTGCTTCGCGACGAATTCGTTTTCCCACCAGCGGGTGAACGCCGGCGCCTTGCTCCGCGCCGCCGCGGGCTGCGTCATCCACAGGCGGATGAATTCGGCGAATCCTTCGTAGGTCTTGGCCTCGTCGTAGGAAACGCTCTTCAGCTCCTGGTTGAAGGTCTTCCACTGCGGGTGTGCGCCAGGATTCCAGGGGCGAGTGTTGGGGCGGTTCTTGTTGACGCGGAAGCCGTTGAAGACCCGGTCGTCGATGAGGTGGGCGAGCTCGTGCGCGGCAACCTCGAGGTCGTTCTTCTTCCGGATCCGCACCGCCTCGCGCTTGGGCAGGTAGTAGCCGAGCGTGCGCTCCATGCCGCGGCCCTTCACGCGACCCTGGTACAGGGGCACGTTGAGCGCTTTCAGCAGCGGGCGCAGCACGTCTTCGCGGCGGATGACGCGCCTTGAGCGCACCGGGCGGGTGGCGCCGGGGGCGTAGGCCTGGCTGATCAGGCCCTGGTAGGCGGTGCCGGGGCCCTGGACAGGACCTTGAGAGCGCACAGGGCCCTCCTCGCCGTCGTCTGGTATAATCCCCCTATCGGCGGCTTCGGTCGCTGATCCCTCGCCTGGTGCAGGCCGGAGTGAGTCGCTGCCGGAGCGCTCGCCGGAGGTACCGCCAGGCGAGGGTCTTCCGGCAACCTCAAAGTGATCGTAGTAGCGCCTCCCGTCCAGCGTTTCGCGCACCACCAGTCGAATAGTCGTTCCCTTTCCCGCGACCCGAACAGGCACTTCGTAATAGTGATATGCCTTGACGTTCTCCCGACCTTGCTCGTCAGGCGCTGAGCCGACGAATTGGCTCTGCGTGAGCATCTGATCAAGCTTTGACGTGACCACGGCCTCGACGGCCTTGATGCCCTGGCTCGTGCCGTGCTTAATCCCGCTCCATGGGATCAGGATCCGGGAGCCGTCGGAGCGGTTCGTGACAGCCGTGTCCGCGAAATGTTGCCGCGCATAGGCGCGTGCGCGGTCGCGCAGCACGTGCACAGGAAGGTCGAGCCCGCCCAGCTCCTGGCCGGTGAACTCGATGACGGGGGTATTGGTGGGGCGCGAGGGCGGGCGCGGAGGCTCGCTACGAACAGTCGCTACGTTTTCTTCTTGCTGCGCCGGGACACGTTGACGATCTTGGATCCCGGGGGCAGGCGTTTTAACCACGCCTCGAGGTTCTCCCCCTCGCGGGGCTCGTAGTCCGACGTGTTCGCGCTGGGACTTGTGGGATTGGAGGGCGGTTTCGGCGGTTTCGAGGTCTTGTCCGATGCCATAGCTGAAGCCCAATCCTTTCTTGGTGACGGTCGACCCGTCCGGCAGCTGAACGGTGATGTCGAGGTCCTGCGCCGCGGCGTTCAACCGCTGCATCAGCAGCTCGGCCTCGATCGTGTTACTCGCCTGCACGACGAATTCGTCGCCGGAGATATGATACCCCTCCGGTGTTATCCCGGCGATAGCGTCCCCCATCTGGCGGATCAGCTGATCGCCGGCGGCATGCCCCAAGGTGTCATTGATCCACTTCAGCCCGTCGAGGTCGATGCTGATCTGCGCCGGCAGCCGCGGCCGCTCTTCATACGCGCGGTCGTTCCACAGTCCCGCGCGGCGACTGATGAGCAGCTCGCGGTCCTTCTCTTCGGGCGTCATCTCCGACACACGGGCGCGGCGCGCGGCGTCCTGGCGGCGATCGAGGCCCATATAGGGCGGCGGGACGGGCTGGGCGGCCTCGCCGCCGGCGACAGGCTGTGGGCGCAACAGCGGCGGAACAGCGGCAGCGGGTGGTGCGGCGGACGGCGCAGTCTGCACTTGGGCATTGTCCGGGGAGAGCGCGGCGCGCGCGGCTGCATCGGCGTCCTGGGGCGGCTCCAGGGAATCGATCAGGCGCGACCAGTCGCGGCCCACGCGCCCGATCTGCTGCGAGCGGCTCGGCGTCCTGTCGAGCGCCGCGCCCGCAACGCCGATGCCAGTACCCACCATGCCGCCCACGATGCCGGCATCGGCCACGCGCTTCAGTGCGGTTTTCAGGTCTATGTCCTGATCCAGGACGCCAGCGTCGTAGCCGATCTGCAGCGCCTCGGTCACCATCTCCTGCGGCGCCTCGGTGCCGGCCGCGAGTGGGATGCGCAGATACGGCGATACACCGCGCTTCAAGGCGATGCCCAACGGCACACGCTCGGTGACCGTCTCCGCCAGGCCATAGAACAGCGCGGCGGCTTTGGACTCCGGCTCGCTGTAGCCCTGCTGGCGCATCTCGCCGTACTTCTGCGGGTACACCTGGCCGAACATGACGGCGAGGCCGACTTCGGGATTTCTCGTGACTGCGCCGGCGACCAGGCCCGGCAGCACGTTGCCGATCAGCGCCTCCTCCGCGGCACCGACATAATACTTGGCTGAGCTCGGATCGACGTTGGGCCGATTTTGGGCAGCCCTCCGCGCATTCTCCTGGTACTGCTCGGCACCCGCGCGCGCCTCGCGGTTCAGTTGCTGGTAGACGGCGAACTTCTTGTCCTCGAGCGCCGCATTCAGCGCACGCTGACGGTCCGGGCCGGGGGCATGCTTGAGCGCCACCACCGCCATCTCTTCCGGCTCGAGGGTGACGTCCTTCGTGGCGGCCTCAAACACGCGCAGATCATCGGGCGTCATCGACTCGCCCGCGAGCCGGCGCGCACCCCCCACCTGCGCGGCCATGCCATAGGCGCCCGCCTTGGCGGAGCCGATCAGGACGTCACCCCAGGAAGACTCCGGCGGAGCCTCCGGCGCCTCGGGCGAGGGAACGCGCGGCACGCGCGCAGTGATCGGTCCTGCCGGGATGTCGATCGAGGGGCGCGCCTGGCCTACCGGTCCTACGGGGATCTCGACGGCAGGGCGATCGACGGGAGGAGTGACGGCGGGGCGGCGCGTGATACTTGGTGCTGCATCAAGTACGGCCGGCTCGACTGGGCGGGATCCGGCTTGATCTGGAATCGCGAGCGGCCGGGACTCCATCTGCACGCCGAGCTCGTGCGCGACGTCGGTTACGCCCACCGACTGGCCGGTGTCGGCCTGGTACATCTCCGCCACCGCCTGGGCGATCTCGAAGTCGGAATAGCCCTTCAAGCCGCCTTCGCGCTGGCGGAGCGTGTCAATCAGTGCCATCGGTTTTTACAATTCGCAGCGCCGGCGTTGACAATCACCGCGGCCCGAAACGGTTCTGCAGATAGTCCTGCAGGGTTCGGCCGCCACCTTGACCGCCGGCACCCTGCTCCGGCGCCTCCGGGATATTGATTCCATACCGCTGCGCCGCCGCACTCACCGCCTGCGACCGCGTGAAACCGCCATCTGAGAACATCTTGGTCGCCAGCGCCTTGATCCCCTGCGCCTTGCGGCGGTTGGCGTCGTCCTTGATCTGGAACGCACCGGTCGCGATGTCGTAGATCCCATCGAACATCGAGGCCACCGAACTGCCGATGAAATTCTCGTCGGCCGCTTTCAGCGCGCCGCCTTCGCCCTCTCCTGTGTCCGGCTTCTGAATATTGACGAACTTCCCGCCCTTGCTGCTGCGCTGCCCCATCGTGCCGGCCGGCAGTCCTGGGACCTGCTCGAACTCGCCGAAGGCCTCGGGATCATTCTCCGTGGTGGTCTTGGGCGTCTGGATGTTTTCGTACTTCCCCGTGCTGCGGCTGCGTTGGCCAATCACGCCCTCGGCGGCACCCGGGATCTGCGCGAAATCGTCGTAGGCATCCTTGCCCTTCGCGCCCAGGCGCTGTTCAATCGAGAGATTCACGGCGCGCAGGAACTCGTCGAGCCCGGCGTCATCCGCGGCGACCATCTCATCGATGATTCGCTTATCCTCGTCGTCGAACCCGGCGCCCATGATCTGCGGCGCCTTGCCGAGGATGCTGCGGCGCTGCGCCGGATCCGTGGCTTGCAAGGCCTGACTGATCACCGGGTACAGTTGCCGCGCCTGCTCCGTGCGATCGGCCTCATCCTGGTCGCGCAGCAGCGCGTTGCGGCGCACCTTTTCGGTTTCGGTCGCCTCACTCAGCGCGTTCTGCCGCAGGCGATCGGTCTTCGCCTCGCGGGCGGCGCGGCCGCCCTGCACGATGGCGCTGAAGAAGTTCGGGCTGTTGCCTTGGGCGATGTAGCTGTAGTCCGACATAATCTACCCTCCGAAGAGCTTTGCGATGCCGCTGGCTCCGCCGCTGGCCCCCGCGGCAGCCAAGGCCGTGCCCTGGTTGATCGTGTTCCGGATCGAGTTGTACTGGCCGAGCTGGCCGGCGGCGAGCGCGTTGCCCTGCCCGATGCGCGCATTCGCACGGCCGGTGGTGGCCGCGAGATCGAGATTAGTCAGCAGCTGAGACACATCGAAGCCCATTTGCGCGAGCTCGGAGAGGCGCGTCAGGAAGTTCTGATTCCGACCATACTCATCCGTGTTGCGCTGATAGCCGATCCCATAGTCCTCCACAGCGCGGTCGCGGGCCGTTTGCTCGCGGGCGGTGTCGAAGCCGTACTGATCGGTGGCGCGACCGTAAGCAGTGGCCTCATTCTGCCGGCCGATGTCGTAGCCGGTCAGGGCACGGCCGTAGGTTTCCTGCTCCGCGCCGCGGTCGATGCCGTACTGATCGCCGGCCCGCTGGTAATTGAGGTCATAGTCGGTGACACCGCGTCCATAGTTCTCCCGCGAGGCCTCCATCTGGCGGGCGAATTCATTGCCGTACTCCTCGCTCGCCAGTCCCTGAGCGTAGTTGTTGAGCTCGAGCAGGCGATTGCCGGACGTCAGGTTGCCGGACTTCCCGGCCGCGCGGTTGACGGCCTGCAGGCCCTGGTTGAGCCGAAATTGATAGGCGGGGCTGGTCTCCAGTTGCGAGGGGTCGAACTGGAAATTGCCCACCTGGTTGGTGTACGTCGGCAACTGCGTCGTCGGCACCGCGCCGTCGTAGCTGAACTCGGGCGCCTGGCCGCCATAACTGAACTCGGGCTGTTCACCGCCGTAGCTGAATGTGGGCAGCGCCGTGTCCGGCTGGTTGACCGCATTCACATACTGCGAGAAGGCATTCCGTCCCTCGGTCCTGTAGGGCGCGAACTCCTTTTGCGCGCTCGGCACCAGTTTTTTGTAATAGCCCGCGGCTTCCGCATTCCCGGCGGCTGCCGTCTTGCCCGCTTCCTTCTCGGCGCCACCGAGAAAGGTGTTCTTGACGCCCTTAGCGATCTTGCTTAGCCAGCCCATGGCCGCGCCTCCTCAGTTGTCCCAGTAGCCCAGGAATCCGTACAGCCCGGAGCCTGAATTGCCCGCGTCATCGCTCATCAACAGGCGCATGCCGGTACCAAGGATGACCGTGGTGTTATTTGTGCTGAGGGTGATCGAGCCAGGGCTGCCGATCGCGGAGAATTCATACGCGGACGCACCGGCGCTCACGTCGTAGGATGTGCTGCATCCTGCGTTGGAATAGACATTTACGGCTGTCAGCCGCGCGCCTACGCTATTGGCGTTATTCGCGACAGCCATAATGCGGGTCAGGGCTGCGGTCGCCCCGGCGGGCAGGGATATGGACGTGCAGGAATCCCGTGTCAAGACCGTCATATTGACGGCATCCGCGCGGCAGAACCCTGGAGCGACCCGGGTGTAACCGGTGGCACACGCCTTCGAGTGGGTCAGGCTACCATCGACGTTTAGATCTTCGTCGACATCGACATTGCCGTTGTCAAACTTCCAGGTACCGAACTGCACACCGGTACGATCTACAATAAGACCGACTTCCCCCAGGGTATTGGAATCGGTTCTGGTGGTCAGCAGCCACGAATCACCATCGACGTACTGGCGCCACAGCTTCTCGTCTGTGCCGGCGTCGGTCTCGTTCCACCAGATATCCGGCCCCGCCCCCACTAGCACGACGTCGTCATTGAAGGTCGCCACGCCATCGACGTTCAAGGTTTCGTCGATATCGACGCCGCCGTTATCGAATAACCAGGTATCGATGGCCGTCCCAGCTCTGGAGACAACCAGGCCGTTTTCCCCGGCTCCATTGGCATCGGTGCGCGTGGATAACGTCCAGGCCCCGCCCGGGCCGGAGAAGAGCCGCCACAGGCGCGCATTGGTCGTGGCGTCGGTCTTATCCCAGAAGAAATCAGGGGAGGTCCCCGCCCTCCAGACGCCGGCGTTGAAGTTCGCCGAGCCGTCAACGGTCAGGATCTCATCGATTTTGACCGAGCCATTATCAAAAGTGCATTCGCCCACCTGCGTCACGCCGGACCTCGTGCAGTTCCAGGCGATCTCCCCGGCGCCGTAAGCGTCGGATTCCAGGCGCAGCCCGAAGACCCCCGCCTGCCCGTAGAAGGACCAGACCTTGCCGTCTGTGGTTTGGTCGTTCTCGTAGAACTTGAGGGAGGGCAACGTGGTAGGAATGCGGACGATATCGGAAGCACCATTGCCGAGATCCATATTGCCGTTGAAGGTTGCGGCGCCGTCGACGTTCAGGGTCGAATCAAAATCAACGGCTCCGGCCACGCTCAAGGCGCCAAGGGTATGCGCGCGCTGCCCGTTACTGACGACATTCCAGCCGGTGCCGGCCTGGTTGATCTTGAAGGTGGCGGCCTCGCCGGCATACAGCGTGTACGTGGTGGCGCCGTCGATGGTGTCTGAGCCCGAGCGCGCGACCGTGACGCTGGCGGAGGCGTGGGTATTCTTGAGCGTGACCTCGAAGTCTCCGGTATCTACCGAGGACAGCAGCGTGGAGGCGGCGGTCAGGGTGACGGTGGCGCTGGTGGCATTGACCTCGATCGTGTCGCGGTTGTCGCCGGCGATGACGATATAGCTGTCCGTCTTGGCCTGCGCCGCGATCTTGAAGTTCGTATCGAGCTCGGTGTGCGACAGTGCCGTGCCTTTGCTGGCGCGGGTCGTAATGTCGACGGCCGGCGCCTGGCAGGCATAGGTCGCCAGCACCAGCAGGGCCAGAAGGCCCGCAGTGAATCGTTGCATGAGATGCTCCTGAAGTTAAGAGACTACGGCGCGATCGGTGACGCGCCTCCAAGCAGATCCATCCGTATAAGCCAGCACCGCGCCGCCGGTTTCGTCAGAGACATACACCAGCGTGGAGAAGCGGGTGTTGTCGCCGAGGCTCGCCGGATCCGGCAGCGTGGCCACGGTGTACGCGGGCACGCGCGGACTGATCACCGCCTGGTACAGGGAGGCGAACCACTTGAGCCAGATCGGCCAGCCGGTTGTGCTGAATTTCCCTTCGCGCGCGATCGGGACCTGCGAAGGCGGAGGGCCGAGCGCCATCAGTGCAGCCCCGGCCGAATGTCGGTCTCGAGCGCTTCGAGCCGGAACTGTTCATTACAGCTCGCGGTAATCTGGTAATTGCGCCGGCGGAACCGCCCGAGCCGGGTCAGTTTCTGGTCGCGCGACAGGTCCAGCGTGCGCGCGGCGGTGAAGTCCGCGGTACGCTCATTGGCCCAGGTGATCGTCACCGCCTGCGCCGTTTCCGTCCGGTCACCCACGAGGCGCAGCTCATCGCTGAACTTGTACACCGAGCTCCCGCCGTCCCACATGCCGAGCCGCATCGCTACCGGGATCGGCGCGCTGGACGCATCGGAGCCCACCACGTATTCGGGATCCTCCACATAGTCGCCCTCGACGTAGACCAGGCCGCCCGAGCTGTCGATGGGCGTCATGTCGTCGCGCACGGTCAGCAGGTCGCCATTGACGAGGATCCCCTCGCCGACGTGTCCGCCGACGCCGGTGCGCACCGTCCAGCTCATGAGCGGGAACTGCCCCACCTGGCTCGCCGGCGTGGTTTCATCCGACCAGACTCCCGTGGTCGCGTCATAGACCAGCGTGACGGCGGGCGCGATGTCGGCGGGCGTGGTGTACAGGGTCAGCTTGTAGAACGTGTGTCCGCGCGCCGTAAAGCCGGCGCCCACTGCCGAGAAGCCCGCGCGCAGCAGGGCGTTGGTCAGGAAGGCATCGATGCTCTCGTTCGACACCTTGCGCGGCGTGAAGGCCTCCAGCGCGTACACCCCGAGCGGGCCGCTGGGGTCCACGCCGACGTAGAACAGGCGATCGCCCTCTGCCCATACCGTCATGCCATCGTGGCACCCCTGGCTGTAGAAGACGTCCTCGCGCCGCGACAGCGGAGATCCGGCGGGGTTGGCCGTGTCCTGGAAGAACTCGATGGTGCGCGGCCCCATGACGACGATGTTGTCGTGGTGCCGGCCGATGAAGGTGCCGCCGTCCGGCTCACGTTCGGCGGTGAGATAGTTGAGCGCGGACCAGCTGGTCAGATCCTCGAAGTCCGAGCCGTAGATCCCGCCGTCCTCGCCCAGCACGTAGCCGGTGCCATTCAGGGTCGCCGTACCGTCGGCCAGGCCTACTGCAGGGGTGGCCTCGGGCGGGAAGTCGGTGTCGGTGATCTGGGTAACGTTGTCCGCGGCATCGATCACCCAGCCCTCGTCGTTCTCGGGATCCGCGAGCAGCAGCTTGCCGGCGAGCTCGGTGAAATACACCCGCCCCACGCCGGCGCTGATCGTGCCGATGGGGTTGGCGTGGGAGTTCTTGTACACCGTGTCGTTATTCACGAAGTACAGGCCGCTGTTGAAGTCCCAATAGAACGCGCCGCGGCCGCGGGCGTCGCTGACGTGGTCCGCGGCCGCCTCGAATACATCGATCGACGGCCGCTGGGTCACGATCAGCCGGTCATCGAGCTTCTGCACGATGGCATTGGTCATGCCGCGGTCGTACTCGGTGATCGTCGCGCCGTCGAACTTCGTGATGTGCAGACTGACGGCGAGCTTCAGGCGCATGGCTCAGCCGCCTCAGCCGTCGTTCTCGATGTCGTAATAGCCGGCCTGCCCTTGCGGCAGGTGCGACAGATCCGCCTCGCGCATCTGGCTCGTCATTGCGATGCGCAGGATGGTGTTGTAGCCCAGGGTCGCCGCGTTGGTCAGGGATAGCGACGGCACAACGCCATACTCGGTGGCGAGCTCAATGGCGAGATTGGCGCGCACTCCGCGCTCGGCCCAGGGCGGGATCGGGGTCGTGGCCTCGGCGTCGGCCTGGGGAAAGAACTGCAGGTCGACGCCCTCCTCCGCCCAGGACGCCAGCATCTGGTTGAGCGCGGAGAGGCCGGTGATGAGCTGCTCGGCGTTGGCGGTATCGCCCTCGGGCAACACGCCCAGCGCGCGCAGCGCCCCATCGATCATCTCGACCTGGGTGGTCATGGCTTCACAGCCTTCATCAGCACGTACAGAGATCCGACATTCCGGTCTTCCTGCGCGCCGAGGACCTCGAAATGCGTGCGGCCGAGGAGCTTCCGATAGTCGGCATACCCGGGCTTCCCGACATTCTCGTAGTAGCGAGGCTCCAGGAAGCCGAAGATCGTCGGCGGGAACACACGCCGGTGATCCGGCACACCCCAGGCGAGATCGGTATTCCACAGCGGCACCGACAGCGCCAGCAGGCCGCCGGGCGAAAGGATCCGCCAGAACTCGGCGAACTGGCCGAAGAAGAACTTCGCATCGCCCTGGGTGCCGCAGTGTTCGAGGCACTCGTAGGCGTGGATCTCGTCGAACTCGCCCTCCGCGAACGGATACGGCAGCACGTCAAGATCGTGCACGACGTCCGGCTGCACGTCGGGATCGACGTCCCAGGTCACAAGCACGCCATCGCTGAAATCGGCGCTCGGGCTTTCCGGACAGCGCACGCGCTTGGAATGCTCATGGCCACAGCCTGCCAGCAGGTACTTCATGCCGCGCTCACCTCCTGCACCTCCTGCACCTCCTGGGCTGCCGACGCTTCAGCAGCATCCTTCTGCTCGGTCAGCCATTCGAACATGTTCCCCGTGAAACGTCCGCCGTGGGTGAAGTTGAAGTTGGTCCACACGGGGATCGGCTTGCCGAATTTGCGCACGTAGTCGTCGCAGAAGCCGTAGTCCTCGCCGATGAAGGCGGCCCCGTCCTGCGGCACCCACTGGCCGTCGAACGACGGATGGAACACCCACGGCACGGGCCCGTTCTGGCCGTGGATCTTGATCTTGGGCGCGTCATTCGCCATCGCCTCCAGCACCGGGCGGGAGATGCACAGGAAGCCCGTGGGGACGCGGTCGCACTGCAGCCAGTCGTCGACGAACCACAGGCCGCCGCCGTCCGGGTTGTCGACAGCGCGGAAGGGGTAATCCTCCGGATCCTGCCGGCGGCGGTAAATCCCGGCGCAGATGGGCAGGCCGGATTTGATCAGGCCGATGAAGGCGCGGGCCTCGAACTTGAGATCCGCGTCAATGAAAAACAGGTGGGTGCAGTCAGTGAACTCTTCGAGGAACTTCTTCACGAAGATGTTGCGTGCCAGGTCGATGAAGGCGCCGTTGCCCATCACGCCGGCGGTGAGCTGCACGTTGTACAGCGGGCAGCAATACGCGGTTTCGGCCAGCGATTGGGAATAGTCGCAGTCGACCTTCCCGTCGTAGGCTGGCGTGCAGACGTAGGCGTGCACACCCGAGGATGGCCGGAGCTGCTTTTGTTTGATCGTCATATCCGCAAAAAAGAAGGGCCGAGGGCGTTATCCCCCGGCCCGATTAGGTTAGTCGTTCAGCAACGACAGGGTGGTCAGATGGCGGCAGGCGAGTTCAGGCAGCAGCGGCGCGAACCCCCACAGCACATCGAAGCGGCCGACGACCACGTCGTCCGTCGAGTTGTACTGCTGGATGAAGCGCATGCTGATGCTGTCCGACACCGCCCGGGCGCACTTGGCCCCGTACTCGGAGACGTCTTCCAAGTCCACGAAGGCGAACGCGAACGCATCCTTGTGGAAGAAGAGGTCCTGTCCGAAGGCGGTATTCGCCGCGCCGATGCGGGTGACGGTCAGGCCGTCCGAGCTCGCCACGCCCGACAGGACGCAGTTCTGGAAGGCGTTGCCCGCGCCGTAGATCATGCCCGGCTTCACCGTGACGTCGTACCCGGTGGCCGCCGTCGTCAGCGTCACATCCGACTGCACGACGAACCGCTGCAGGCGCCCGGTATTCTGCTTCGACTCCGGGTGGGCCTCATACACACCCGACAGCGTGATGACATCGCCGGTTTTGAGCGTAGTTCCCGAGGTGGCGCCGTCGATGTTCAGCGTCGTCTGCGACACCCAGGCGTTGGCGGTGGTGGAGGTGCCGAGTGCGGCGCCGTTGGTAAGCGGCGAGCCCGCCAGCGTGCCAGTGGTGTGCGACGGGAGCAGCGTGTTCTCGCCCACATCGAAGCCGCCGGTGCGGCCCAGGATCCCCTCGCGGAACTGCTCGTCGAGGTTGGACCGCGCCGAGAACAGCCCCTTGGTCGCATCCATGAACTCGACCGTGGAGGGCGGCGACAGAATCGCCGTGCGGTCACCCACCGGCGCCAGCGCGTCCGTCAGGCGCTGACCGGCCTTCTGGAAGTACCGGTAGGTCAGCTTCGTGTCGGTGGTGGCGTTGACCACGTTGTGGACGTACTTGTAGGCCTGCACCAGGGCATCGTACTCGAGCACTGCGGCAAGCTGCTTCATGGCCGGACGGATCACGCGCTTGCTGAAATCGTCCAGCGACAACGTGCGATCGGCGGTGGTGAAGGACACATCCACGCCGTACTGCGAGAGCACCGCCAGCGGGGTGGAGCGCTCGACGTGATCCTGGCCGGAGAAGGTGCGCGTCTTTCGGACGGTGTACTTCGCCGGCAGGCGCATGTTGATGGTGTTACCGGCCTTCAGGCCGGCCTTCGCGAACTCCGAACGGTATTCCCGATTGCAGTTCGAGAAGAACGTGCCCTCCTGATGCAGCACCCTCGCAGATTCGCGCGTGATGATCAGATTGGTCAGGATGTTGTTTGCCATGGGTGCTATCTCCTAGTGGCTTTGGCCTTCACTTGTGCGTTGCGCCGCCGCGCCCACTCGGCGTCGGACAACTTGTCGCTGTCCGGGGTGTCGGGTTTGGCGCTCACGGAAGGACTGCCCGAGCCCTCGATCTTCTTGGGCGGAGGCGGTGCCTGGGTGACCGTGCGCGGCTTTGCGGTTTCTCGCTCATGCGCCAACCGGCTCTCCAGCCGGCCGAGCTCTCGGGCTGCCGCGAGCGGCGGCAGTTGCGCGATGACCTGCGCGATGTCGGGGTTCTTCCCCAGGTAGTACGCCAGGGCGGGACCGGACTCCGATTCCATCAGCACCTGCGCCATGGCGGCCGAGATGGGCAGATCCTCGCGGTACACCGTCTGCTGGAAGTCCTGGATCTCGTTCTCGCGAACGAACTCCGCTTCCTTCGCCATGTACGCCTGATGCGTCTGGGTGGCGGACCGTCTGGATTGTTCCTTCTGCAGCTCGGCCTGTGCTGCTCGCACCGCGCGCTGTTCTGCGCGTTGAAACAGATAGGCCTGGTACTCGTTTTCCCTGTACTCGAAGTCCGCCAGCGTCTTCAGCGGCTCTTCCTGGGGTGGCGCTCCCTGCGGCGGTTGACCGGTTGCTCCTGCAGCGGGCGTCCCGGCCTGGGTGCGCTGCGCTACAGACTTCCAGTAATCCCGATCGCGCTCGGTGGCGCGCCAATTACGGGTAAGCTTGCTGATGGTCTTGTCGCGATGTTGGGTGCCCTCTTCCGTGCCGGAGCCGTCGCCTCCGGGTTGTTCGCCCTCGGCCGCGCCTTCTTGCTCGGATTCGCTACCCTGTTCGCTCGGAGCGCCGGCCTCCGCCGCGCGCTCGTCTGTCACCTGACCTTCAGGCAAAGCACTACCGTCGCCAGCTGTGCCGGCGTTGTTTTCAACACTCATGGGATGCCTCTACGGCAAGGCAGGCGAAGACCCGCGCCTGCATCGGGTAAAACTCGGTGGTGGCTACTGCATCTGCTGTTGCGTCTGATCCGCGTACACGGGCACGGCAATCAGTCGGCCGCCCTCGCGGCGGGACTCCATGCGCACGACGCGCGGCGGCTGGACATGAGACTGGCGCTGGATGTCGGCCAAAACGGCAAACATCCGCGACAGCACAGGCTCCAGCACGGCGCCGAGCTGAACAGCGACGTTCTGCGCCAGATCCGCGCCCGCGGCAGACAGGCCCTGCTCGCGGATTTCAGCTCGTGTCTCGTTCGCGGACACCTTCGCCTGGCGCTCTGCCATGCGCGCCTGCTCCTTCGCGACCATGGCCTGGAAGCGCGCCTCCTCGGTCTTCAGGTTTGCGATCGCCTTCTCGACCTCGGCTTGCTTCTGCCCCATCTCGGCATCGGCCTGCTGAAGCGCCTGCATCTGCTCCTGGATCTGGGCCGCAGCCTGCTGCACCTGCGCCATGGCGGCCTGCACCTCGGGCGGCAGCGGCTTGTCGCCCTTCTGGCTCAGCATCTGCTGGACCTGGGGCGGCAGCAACGCGCGCAGGCGCTCCGCGATGTCCTCGGCATAGGGCAGATCCATCGACTTGAAGATCAGGTCGCCGGCGACGCCGAAGAGCGCCGGCGACGCCTGCGCCATCTTCAGGTAGGTGTCGCTCGCCTCCTGCCGCTGGGTAGAGAACGAGGGGCCGGTCGTGATCGTCACGTCGAACTTGCCCTGCGACAGATCCCGCAGCGTGACCATCTTCCCGGTGGCGGGATCCTGCGCGACCTGGTTGACCTTCACGTATTTCTCCGCGCCGTCGGAGCCCAGGATGCGCAGGCTGCGCTCGGTGTCGTACACGGCCGGCACCAGATCGACCAGAATCTCCCAGGTGCGCCGGATGGCGTGCGCCATGTTGTCCTGGTAATTGAACGTCGCGATCTCACCCTGGTTGGCACGCGCCTGGATCGCCCGGCCGCTGGTTTCGTTGCCGGCCGCGCCGAGCGAGGCGTCGTAGATGCCGGTGATCGCCTTGATCTCCTCGGAGGCGAGCTGCATCTCCTGGATGAGCGCGACCGGCACGTCCGCGCCGCCCATGCGCTGGGGAGGACCGCCGCCATTGGCGGCGGGATCCGGGTTGTACAGCAGGAACGGAAAGTTCTTGTTGTGCGCCTCGGCCCACGCGCCGGTGTTGCCTTTAGCCTGCTCAGGCGTCGCCCAGAACTTCGCCTGCGGCGCCATGGCGATCGTTTCGGTCACCGCGGTGCGGGACACGTTGTACGAGCGCTGCGGATCCTTTGCGAAACGCCCGAGCCCGAACCAGTAGATCTTGCCGTCGACGAGCACGTATTCGCCGTACACGCGCACAAATGGGAACTTCCGCCCAGGCCAGCGCGTAGGCCCCTCGAGAATGGCCTCGCCGCTCGCAATGCACGACATGATTGCGTAACGCCGCACCGTGCGAGTACGCACGATCTCCTCGCGCGGAACGGTGTCCGCGCCCTCGGCCGTGGCATCGATGACGCGGCCATCCGTGAGCAGCCAGATCTCCACGTCCTCGGCTTCCCGCCACCAGTATTCGCAGATTCGGACGGTGGTATCGTCTTTCCAGTCGAGTTCTTCCTCGTCGTCGAATTCCGTATCCTCGAAATCGATGACGTCCGCGTTGGGCCAGCGCTCCCCGTACTCCTTCTTCGCGATGCGCTCGGTCAGGATCCAGTCGTCGGCGTCGCTGCCGAACGGGTCTTTGGCGGAGGGATCGGCGTACAGGCAGAAGGGATTCTCGATCGCCTCGACCGCAATGTCCTGCTCGAAGGCGGTGTCGGAGGAATAGCGGGTGGCAATGCGCCAGGCGGCATAGCCGGCGCCCACCTGGTACTCCGCAGCATAGTCCAGCACGGCATCGCCGTTGGAATTCGCCCAGATGTTGCGGATCAGGCCCTCAAAGATCTCAGCGGTGCCAGTATCACCGTCCTCGGTGGCACGCACCTTGCCCTGGGCACGGTTGGCGCGCATGTTGTTGATGACGCGCTTGGCGCTGATGCGCAGCTTGTTGAACTCATAGCACGGTCGATTGCCCCGCGCCTTCTTCATGTTCTCTTCCCACTGCTCGCCAGGCACGGTGAGGAAGCGCAGATCCTCCATAGCGTCGCGGCGATTCTCGGAATCAGCCTCCGTCATCACCGTGTAGCGGTTGCGCAGCCGCAGCAGCAACTCCTTATGCGCCGGCTTCCCGCGCGCCGGCTTTTCGTTGGGCGCGTCGGTGTCGGTGGACGTGCGTCCCGTCGCCATCAGGGGTGTGCTCCCAGCAGGTTATCCACGGTCCAGACGATGGCATTCATCACCTGGTCGTCGGTGTTTCGATCGGCGACAACGGTCAGCCGGCGGCGCTCGGTCACGTGTTCGGAGCAGAGGATGGCGTTATCGGAGGGCGCGATGGGGATCGACATCGACGCTGCAGGCTCGAGCAGCGCCGTCCAGCCCCGTATCTCCTGGCCGCTGCCCACATCGTCCACGCGGTACTCGGCTGCGGCGGGCGCCGCCGCGCTCGCGTCGGACTGGGAACGAAAATGCGCGGTCACGGTGGCGGCTGAGTTCTGAGGGACGCGAGTCCGGGACATCTGCAGCGCGACCAGATCAGGCATGACCCATCCCGTGAAGCACGAACATCAACGATTGCATCAGAAACGCTTCCTCCTCATACAGCCGTGACAGCTCGCGATCGAGCGCCTCGAGCGCCGAATAGTTGCCTTGCACCGCGGCGCGGGCGAAGGCGCGCACCACCTGTTCGCCGTGCTCCTGCTCGCTGAGCTCGGCCTGGTAGCGCCGGGCCAGCTCACCGATGCGGGTCAGTTCCTCGCGGCGCGCGTCCTCGGCCTCTTGCTGCCGCAACAGCGCGGCGACCTCGCGCGTCACCGCGTCGGGGATCGAAGTGAGCTCCGGGGCTTCCGCCCGCAGGCGCTCGCGCTCCCGGCGGCGTGCCTCTCGGCGCTGTCGCTCGGCGTGATAGTGGTTCAGGAATCCCCAGCCGCCGGTCGAGGGCTCGGGATCCGCCTGGGGCGGCGGCGCCGGCGGTTCGCCCTCGCGCCAGACGCCATCCGCCCAGACCGTGGGTGCCCAGACGCCGGCCTTCCAGACGCCGTCGACGGCCAGGCTCATGCGGGTTACGCGGGATTACGCGACGTCGAAGGGCGTGCCCGAGCCGTCGCCGACGATCTCGACGTCGTTGATGCGCTGCACGTTGGCATCGACCTGGCCTGCCTGGGAGAACGTGAGCTGATCGGTCTTGGCGCGGATGGCCGCGATGTCGCCGGCCGGGATATCGCTGGTGGCGGCCGGGCTCGCCGGCAAGTTATCCGTCTTCGCCTTGATCGCGCCCAGCTGCGTGTCGAGATCTGCCGAGTCGAGCCCGACGGCGGAGCGCACGCCGGCGGCGTCGAGGCCCGGGTTGGCCGTCAGCGTGCGATCGGCGTATTCCCACACCTCTTCCGCCGTGGCGCCGCTGCCCGATCCGGTAGGTGCCTCCTGCAAGGCGGCCTCGGTGAACCCGTACGTGCCGCCGCCCTGGTCCTCGAGCGTGTCGTCGAGCTTGTCGGTCACCGTCTTGATGGCCGCGACCTCAGTGTCGATGTAGCCTGCGATGGTGCTGAGGTTGGAGTTGACCGTACCGAAGGCCGCGGCGATATCGGACGCATCGGCCGGATCGGAGGGCAGATTGTCCGTCTTGGCCTTGATGGCCGCCTGATCCGAAGCGCTGGCCAGCGAGGTCAGGCCGGCGCCCGTGCCCAGATCCGTCGCGCCCATGATCGTCTCACCCGGATCGTGGCTGGAGAGGGTGTTCAGTGCCGAGGCATCGATGCGCGTGGCGTCATCGACCACAGCGTCGCGGATTTGGTTCGTCGCATCCGAGCCCTCGATCAGCGTGGTGTTCACCTCGGGCCGGCCGCCGGAGAAGGTGCCGTTCGCGCCACCGAACTGCGCGACGTTCACCGGCGCGTTGGCCACATAGCCGGGCGCCGCGGCCGCGAAGAGTGCGTCGTACACCGCCTCCTCCAGCACGATGAACTTGTCGAACACCGGCAGCGCGCCGGCGACCACGACACTGACCTCCATCTCGCCCACCGTCGCGGTGTCCGTGGCATCGAAGGTGACGCCGTAGACGCCGTTGACACGGTGCGTGCCGCCGCCGGAGTTCTTATTGGCCGACGCTCCACCGTTCACGACCAGCTTGATATCCGTGTTGGCGATGGTGAGCCCCGTCTCCGCAGTCTTGAAGTCCGTGTCGTCGAGGAACGGACCGAGCGCGCGGGATTGCGCAGCGGTGGCTTGTTTCAGGTATCCGGGCATATCACGCCGCCTGTCGCCTCATCTGGTCGTAGTAGTGCCAAGGATTCCCCGACGGCCCACCGCCCCCAACCTCCTGGATCGAGAAAAAGACGGCATCGAGCTCGAGCGGCGCATAGCCTAAGTTGTCCGCCACGGTCAGCGTACCAGTCGCCGTGCCGGCCGCGCCGGCGAAATTCGCGCCACGCGCATGGCTGTCGGAATCGGGCTGTCGGGAGAACGTCTGCGTATGACCCGCGATCAACGGCCGCGAGCCGTAGAAGTTCAGGTCGAACGCCGCGGCGATGGCGCCGCACCGGTCATCCACCGACGACGCGATCGTCGCCGAGACCGAGGCGGTCACGCCCCCGGCCGTAATGTCCTGTCGCGTAGCCGCGCTGCGCACCGCCAGACCCGTCAGCCCGGACGACAGCGTCGAGGCGAATTCGATCACACCGATCAGCGCCCAGGCCTGGGTCGTCGGCCAGGTCACCGTGATCGTCGTCGAGCCCGTCGGCGGGTTCGGGAAGAACCTCGAATCCACCGTCGTCTGCTGCCCGATGATCGTGGTGACCGGGGTCCCCGTAGGGTACGCGACCGAGGACGGGAGGCTGTCGTAGGCAATCGAATGGATCGTCGAAGCTCGGTACGTCCCGCTCGTTGTGCGCGACAGCGTGCGCGTAGTGACGCCCACCCCGACCGCGGTCGATCCGCCGGAAGTGGCGTTAACCGCCACGCCCACCCCCCTTCACCGCCGCCTCCCCTGCTTCCCGCCTCTTCCTCTCGGCCTCGAGGTCGGCCGCCGTCTTCTCGACGACCGGGGCGTCTCCGAACCGGATGGACTCGACTAAGGCGCGGACGGACTGCGCCGGCTCGAGGTAGTCGATCTGCCCCGTCACGTCGATCGCGGCCGAGGCCTGTACCCACAGCCGCAGCACCCGATGCTCGGGATCCTGCGGCATGTCCTCCGCGCCCAGGATCGCGCCGAAGCGACGTGCCGACGCACCGCGCTCACTGTCCACATGCGGCCGCCAGTCGACGCCGCAGCCCTCGACAGAATCGTTTTTGGACAGCGGCCAGTCCCAGCCGAACCAGAACTCGGTATCTCGCGACGGCGCGGCGGCGGGGAGATCGAACGTGACCACCACCTGCAGCGCATCAAGCGGGACGGGAAAGTCGCCCAGGTGCACGCGCTCCCCTTCGCCCAGCTTCGTGAGCGGAATGCGGACAGTCTGCAATGCCACGGGGTTGATCCTTGTCAGTTTCGCCGGGTCAGCTGCGCCGAAATTCAGCTGCGTCGGAACGCGGCGTACGGGTCCTCGATCACGCGCCCGCTCTCGCCGAAGATCCGCTCCGCACAGACGCAGGCCAGGCCGAAGGCGTCCGCGCCATGGCTCGACCAGTCGTGCTCGGGGCCGAGCCCGATCTGTCGCGTCGGATCCCTCTTCTCGTGGTACCAGCCGAGCGCATCGAGCCCGGCCTGCACCGTGGGCGCATCCTCGCCGACGCCTTCGGGTGCATGGAAGTAGAACGACGGGAAGTAGCGCCGTCCGGCTGCGATGCGCTGTGCCGCGGCGCCCTTGCCCTGGTTCGGCACCGTCGTGACGTTGTAGCCGGCATCCTTGAGCGCCGAGGCATACGACACGTCGTAGACCTTGTCGTTGCTCTCGCCGTCGTGCGGCAGCCAGATCTGGCAACGGCTGGGGACATAGCCCCGCTTGCGCATCCACTCGACGTGAGTCGCGAGCGGCTGGCCCACGGCCTCGTAGTAGTCGAGTGCGCGGATCTCGCGTCCCACGAACTGCAGGATCCAGATCGCGACCGCATCCGCCCGGGCGCCGGTGCCGCCGATGTCGAAGAAGGCACGCAGCGTGAGCAGCGGATCCGCAGCGACGCGCCCGATACGCCCCGCGGCGCGGGCCTCATTCAGGTGCGCAGCAAAGTACGCGCCCTCGAGCAGCGTGACATAGCCGCCTTCCCAGATGTGGTCGTACTGCTCCGGCTGGGTGCGCAGGCAATCCTGCCGCTCGCGCTCGAGCTCGGCGGTGAACCAGGGATTGTCGCGCCAGTTCGCCCGCACGACACGCGCGCCCGTGGGCAGGCCGGCGCCGCGCAGCAGATGCTCGATCGGATCGGCCTTCTTGCGCGGGTTCCAGCTGAACCAGCGCTCGGCGCCGTTCGCGCGCAGCGTCGGCCGGTACAGGTTCAGCGAGTGCAGCGTCGCCGTCTGCGCCTCTTCCCACCAGCCGCGCTTGAACCCTTCGAGAGACTTGATCGACTCGGCGGTGTAGTCGTTCATGCCCTTGAAGATGATCGCGCCGTCGCCGGGCACCTGGATCCGGTCCTTAAACACCCGGAAGCCGTCCGCAGCCGTGAGCTGGTGCGTGCGCAGCTTGCTCTCGAGCAACTGCTTCGAGGACTGCGCCAAGTCCTTCTGCACCTCACGGATGCACACCGCGCGCATGCCCTCGCCGCCCGAGTTGCCCGGCTCGGCCAGGCAATCCTCGATCAAGAGCTCGGCGAAGAAGTGGCTCTTGCCGCTGCCTCGGCCGCCGTGCGCGCCCTTGTACGGCGCCGGTTCGAGCAGTGGGACGAAGGCCTCAGCCGTCGGAAGGCTCAGGGTTCGGCCGGATGATTTCACGGGTGACCTTGGACACTACCTCGACAGGGCCGCCGCCCGCGCCGGTGTGCTCGTTCGTCAGCTTGTCACCGTACACCCTGGGTTTGAGCCGCGCAGCACGCCATTGCAGCGCCCCGAGCACGACGCGCGCCGCGTCCGGCTCGATCTCGCGCCGCTCCGTCCGGGCGGCGACATCGAGAATCCGATCGTCCATCGCGTCGGCCTGCGCCTCTCTCGCGCGCGCGTACTGCACGGAAAACTCAGGATGCGCCTCCAGCCAGTCCAGCACGGTCTGGCGGCCGGGCATGTCAGCCTCGGCGCAGATCTGGCTCAGGCTCTCGCCATTGGCGATCCGGGTGCAGATCTGCCGTGCGACCTTGGCGCTGTACTTGGATGGGCGGCTCATGAGGATTCCGGAAAACAAAAAACCCGCTCGATGGCGGGTTCTGATGGGGGTAGCTTTGGACGTTGACGGGATTGAATCAAAAATCCGGCCGGAAATCAATCCTGCGAGCCTGTCAGGGTGAAGTAGGCGTCCAGCCAGGCGTGCAACATATCGACCCAGCCGCGGAATGTCCGCTCGCTGGTGCCCAGCGTCTTGGCCGAAAGGAAGTCCGAATAGCCACGCAGGTACTTGAACACCGCGGCGTCGACCAGCTGGCGCAGGTGCGGCGGGATCTTGCCGAGCGCGCGATCCATGGCCTCGGCCTCGGGGTTGTCCTCGATGGGCTCGCGGCGCTTCCCCTGCGCATCCGTGCCGTGCGCGACGTGCTCGGGGGCGTGGAAGGAGAGGCACCCGCAGCGGCATTGCTTCGGCGGCACGCGCCGCACCAGGCGCGCCTGACAGCTGTCGCAATACCAGACGCGCGGCAGCAGGCGCCCGGAGGTCAGAGAGCCGCGGGCGCCGCGCATGAGCCGGGCTTCGCTCGAGGTGGACGGATAGCCCAGCCCCTTCAGCCGGCCCGGGTGTGTTGCGACCCAGCGCCCCCATGCCTGCAGCCCCTGGTGGATGTGCTCGATGGTCATGCGGCTTGACGAAGGCCTCGGCTGCGCAACGTGAGCAGGGGACGGGATGGCCTCGGCATCGATCTCGGCTTCCGCTCGCGTCTCATCTGCCGCTGCTTCTGTGCCCCCGCCTCCACCGCCCGCAGGCGCTCGACTTCGGCCTCAACGGGTGTCAGCGTGTTGAGCGGGCGGTGGAGGGCCTTCACGCAGCGTCGGGCTTCGCGGCAGACGACAGGAACATGTCGGACTGCACCGGCGCACCGGCGGCGCGGCGGGCAATGAAGTACGACAGATCGAGGGTTTCGCGCTTGTCCTCGGCCATCTTGCGGTACTGCAGGACGTAGCGCACCGCGTGACGGTTCAGCCCGAATTGGGCCTCCAGCGTCTGGACCTCGGCCGCGATCTTGGCGTTGATCTCAGCGCGCTCCTCGACCAGCTGGTCGATGGTGGCGAAGGCCTTCGCGATCGCCTGATCCAGCTTGGGATCGCTGGCCGACGGCGTTCTCTTCTCGTCGCCCTCCTCCTGGCCGGTGTTATTGTGCAGCTCGTGAACGTTGCTCATGGTGGTTTCCTCCTGTGGTTGATTACAACGCTCGCCCGTGATTCGGCGAATACCCATACTTCGCTTCCGCGGCCTTCCTCGCCGTCACTGCATCCTCGAACACCTCGAAATACCCGAGGCTGAGGCACTTCCCGTTAACGCCGATCTGCGCCGTCCACTTGCCGCAGGGCTTGAACCAGTAAACGCCGGTTTGCCCGCTGGTGTTGGTTATCAGCCGCGAGGCATTCCGCGCGTTCTCCTGGCGAGTCGCCTCGCGCAGATTGCATAGCCGCGTGTCGCTGCGGTCCTGGTTCCGATGGTCGATATCGTTCTCCGGCCAGCGCCCATGGCAATACAGCCATGCTAGGCGATGCGCCAAGTAGTCATGGCCGTCTATCCCGATCATCACGTACCCCTCACCGTGCCTCGACCCCGCGACTGATCCGCGCTTCGCGCGCCCTTTCGACTTCCGCCAGCGGAACATGCCGGTCTCAGGCTCATAGCTCAGCAGCTCCTGCAGCCGCAGTTGTGTCAGCTCTTCGCTCATCGCTCGACCTCCCGGATCGTGATTTGGTACAGGGCTTCGACAAGTTTTTTCTTGAGCAGGTAGACGGGGTCGCGCACCGGAACCTGCTTGGATTTGCCGCCCGCAAGCGGCACACGCTTGTAGGCGTCTGCCTTCACATCTTCCACCACGGTGTTCCCGTCGCGGTCGCGATAACGCATGTCCGCCCGATAGTCGCAGATGTGCACGCCGTTGACCTCGATCGGGTACACGGGCTGCAGCTCGATGTGCGAGATCTCGCCGGCGCGCTGCAGGAGCAGCAGCTCGGAGTGGCGTTTCGCCTCCGTGCTTGAGGCGAAATAGTGAAACCCGCCCGAACCACACTCGCAGGCCTCGCCGCGCGCGGGCTTGCGGGTGAACCACAGGTTGCAGTTCGCACAGGCCCAGACGGGTTTGCGCAGGTTGTGCGCCTGACGCAGGGTGCGGAACTTCGTCGGCCGAGGCACGCCGCGGTAGGTGAGGGTTTCGCTCATAGCGCGATCTCCCCCTTACGCAGGGATTCGATGATCCGCGGCACCAGGCAATGCAGGGCGAAGCTATCCAGGTCGCGCAAGAGATCTTGGGTCTTCCAGCGCACCTCTCCGAATAGTCGCTGACCCTCCTCGAATCGCGCCTGATGGGCCGGATTTTCACGCCACAACTCACCCGGGTTGCGCGCCATGAGGCGAGCGTATTCCCGGGCGATGATGTAGCTGGTCAGCATGACGCGGTTCGGATTACCGCAGCCGCAATCGCTCATGACGCGCAGCTCCTCAGCACCAGCGCGGCGATAATGATTGCCCACAGCAGCATCCACACGACCAGGAATCTCCACGGCACATCGTCTTCATGCTCGTCATGGTCAGGCTCACCTGGTGCGTAGTCCCGCGTTGGATCCGGGACGTAGTAGCAGCGCGTGCAGCTGCCGTCCTCGCGCAGCTGGCCGCGGCGGCAGTGGGGACAGAGGACCATCAGGCAACCCTCCCGTGTTTGCGTAGGGTTTCGTTGATGAGCTGGTCGCGCCAGTCATTGCTCGGACGCGCCGGGGTGTACTTCGTGCGGTCGTCGTGGTCGCGGCAGTACCAGCGACCGTCGCCCTTCGGGCTGAACGTGCCGTGCCTGGGACAGCGCTCGCCGTTCTCGTGGTGCGCGCAGCGGTAATCCGTGCCGGCGGGCTTGTCTTTCGCCGTGCCGCGCTTCCAGCCGCAGAAGCCGCACTCGTCCGTCACCAGCGTCTTGCCACAGTTGCCGCAGGCGTTGCCTTTCGTGGTCATTGCCGGTTCCTCAGGTTCCAGGTGCGCACGGCGGCCCGCCAGTCCTTCATCGGCGACTTGCCGACGCGCCAGCCGACAGCCTCGTAGTGGTTCCAAAACGCGACGGGGTCGACGTTGCAGTCGGCGAGCTGCGCGATGTACTCCCGGATCTCGGGGATCTTGGGCGGGACGAATCGGCGAGAGCCGTTCACGTGCCCCGATGGATCGTCAGGCGGTTTTCTGTCCGCAAGTGTTTTTCTAGGTTTGGTTTGGTTAGGTTTGGTTAGGTTTGAATAGGAGGGACCCTCCTGAGCCGGGTCTAGGAGCGTCCCTTGGGAGCCTCCCTGGGAGCCTCCTATGGGAGCCTCCTTGGGAGCCTCCGCGACGTCGCCCTGTGCGAAGTCCTTTTTGTGCTTCGAGAGGTTCGCCTTGACGTGCATCGGGCAGTGCTCGGCCCAGTCGTGCACGACCAGCCGATGGGTGTCGGAGCGGTCCAGAAATTTGGACGTCACGAGCGCTCCGATGAGCGCGTCCTCATTGCCGGACCACTCGATCCAGGAGGCGATCTCGAGGTTGGAATAGCGGCCGATGGCGCCGTCCTGGGCGTTGGTCGCCGTCATGTACCAGAGGGCTTCCAGAACCCCTATGACTTGGTACCTGGGCAGGCCGAGGAGCTTCTTCAGCACGTCGAACTTGATCTTGTCGAGGGTGCCGGTTTTCATTCAGCCGCCTCCACCGAATCTGGATAGATCAGGTCGATCACCGCGCCGAATGCCAGAATCCACGCGCCTTTTTGCGGCCATAGCGCAGCGCGGTCCTTGGGCAGCTCGTCCAGCAGCGCCAGCAGCAACGGATGCTGTATGCACAAGCCTTGCGCTGGCGCGCGGGCTGGGGCGGCTACAGGGGGGGGGCGTCGGTGATGCGTGTGGCGGCGCGACGAGGGTGACGGGGTTGTCCTCGCCGCCTCTGCCGCCAACTCCGGCTTCGTCGCTACGGTGGTCATTCTCTGCTGCCGCGGGCGCGCCGGCGATGCGCCATGCGCCATATACCGAGCCGCGGACGATTTTCCCGGCCTTCTCCAGGCGGACGATTCGGTTTCGATAATCCTTCTCTTGGACCCCGGTCGCGACACGGATCTGCGAGCCCGAGGCTTCGTCCACCGTGCCGAGATAGGCCAGGATTGCTTGCTTGTCTGCGGACGCCTTCTCCCGCTGTTCGGGCGTGATGGGCCGAAGATTCGATGGCCGTGCGCGCCGTTCTGGCGGCGATGCTTTCGTCGGTTGAGTTGTCAACGAGTCGTTGACAACTGGCTGGGCCGCCACCTCTGTGCGTGGCAGCCTGCTGTGCTTGAGATAGTAGCAATCGTCCGCGCCCTGGATGATATTCCCGCTGGCAATCAGCTCATCGAGCAGTTCTTCGCAGCCGCCAGGATCTTCCGTGGCGAGAACACGCCCGAAGATCTGCACGAGCGCCAGGCCATCCTTCTGCTGGAGCTTCTGAATGATCTGTTGAGGGGTCATGCACCCCTCCCGCAGCCCTTCGCGTCGTGCAGCGCGATCAGCAGATCGGCCTTGCGCTTCTCGACGCACGCACGGCAGTAGGGAAATGACCGGATGTCGGGGTCTATACACGGCCAATAGCACACGGCCGGCTCGCCACAGTCGGCACACTGATCATCCCAGGCGTAGCGGATGCTCACTCCCCGCCCTCCCCGTTCCGGCGCCGATCGAGGTAGCGCGCGGCCAGCAGGTTCAGGGCCTGGATCTCGTCACGATGGATGAGGCGCATGTCGGCGTCGGTGACGAGCCGGATCCCGAGCGCGTCGAGCGCCAGGCAGAAGTCTTCGAGGGAGATATTGCGCTGGCCGTTCAGCCGGCGGCCGGCCTCGGAGGGGTCGCACTTCCAGATCCGCGCCAGCTCCTGCTGTCCGTGCTTGAGCAGCGCGGTGGTGAGTTCCTGTTGCGTCCGGCTCATGTGTCCCTGTTGTTCTTGTTGTCCTGCCAACCCCTGCCACCGCCTGCCGTCTTGGCGAAGTTCCTGCCAAGGACTGCCGCCGGAACTAGCTATCGTTTCCCGCGCTACGTGCTGGCGGCAGCCATTCCGGATCCGGGTAGATGTCGCCGCGCAACTGGTGGGGTGTCAGCCGCCAGCCCAACGTCTCAGCCACGCGCAGCACATACTCCGGCGCCAATAGGCCATCTCGGGGCCACTGAGACACGTTTTGCTTAGTGCACCCGCAGGCTCTTGCAAGAGCCGCCCCTGACTCGAAATGTTCGAGGATTTCGCCAATGGTCATCATGGCGCGAGTAAAGCACGCTTTCCCAATAAGGTCAACATCGCTTCACCTACCGTCCAGTATGATTGACCCAATGGAAACAATAGCCGACAGAATCAAGCAATTACGCACCAAGCATCTGCACTGTACTCAGAAGCAATTTGGTCAGTGGTGTGGTGGCGTATCGAAATCCGCCGTATCACAGTGGGAGCGCTCTATTACCGAGCCTGACAGCGACAACCTCCGCTCCCTGCAGCGGAAGAAGGGGGTCAGCCCCGCATGGGTAAGGGACGGCACGGGAGCAATCTTCATCCCAGCTCAGCATGAGCTGTCCCCGCAACAAGAAGGCCTGCTCGACTTGTTCGCCTACCTTGATGAGACACAGCGGCATGAGACGATCGAAAAACTCACCGAGATGAAGCGGCGAAATCTCGAGATCTTCGCCGCCCTAAAAAGCCGAGAAACCCCCGCAAAAGAGACAGAGTGACGCGGCATGTCGGCGACCCTAGTAGTAAGCTATACCGTGTTCAGCTTCTTCCTGTTTTATCAGCGACTCCACCTAAAAAATTTCAACGGTGATAGTGAAATTTTCGGCGGGATATTGGCCCTGTTTACGATCGCGGCCGGGATCTTCGGGTACGGCTTTATCATCTACTGGGGCTTCACCGTCGACTGGTGGCAAGCGATCATCCTTTTTGCCATCGGCTTCGGTTTTCAGCTGATCTGGTTCCCCATCGAAGCGTTGCTGAGACTGAGAAATTTATGGATGTTCTTCAGTTTGCTCGGCTTCATCGCTCTACCCATCGCTGGCTACTTCATGTGGTCATCCCTGCCTTAATTCCTCCGCAATACCAGACTGCTACGCTCTAACAGGAAAGCGCGCTTGACCTTATTGGGAAAGCGTGCTTTACTCCCTCCCCATCCCGCCACCCGGCGGAAGGGAGGGAAGGATGAATACCCAGCCGCGTTTCACCCTGGCTCGATACGGCGCCTCTAAGTTCGAGGTGATCGACAACCGCCCCGCAAAAGGCTGGGCGCGCCAGCACGAAGTCCTGTCCGACATGACGCTCTCGGAAGCCGAGGCGTATGTGGCCGCGCTGAACTTCTATGAGACCTCGCAGGAGGTCGCATGAAATTTGAAATCCGAAACCGATGGTCCGGTGAGATCCAGGTAACCGCCGAGATCGACTGCCCCGAGGATGCGCCGTCCAGCATTAAACTGGGCCTGGCCATCAAATGGGCTGTTTCCGCGGGTGCCAACCTCGCGGGTGCCAACCTCGCGGGTGCCAACCTCGCGGGTGCCTACCTCGCGGGTGCCAACCTCGCGGGTGCCTACCTCGCGGGTGCCAACCTCGCGGGTGCCAACCTCGCGGATGCCAACCTCGCGGGTGCCTACCTCGCGCGTGCCAACCTCGCGGGTGCCAACCTCGCGGATGCCAACCTCGCGGGTGCCTACCTCGCGGGTGCCAACCTCGCGGGTGCCTACCTCGCGGGTGCCAACCTCGCGGGTGCCAACCTCGCGGGTGCCAACCTCGCGGATGCCAACCTCGCGGATGCCTACCTCGCGCGTGCCAAGATCCGCGACGGAATCACCATCACCAAAGCGCCGATCGGCGTCTACGGCCTCGCGTGGCCGGTCCTGATCTACGACCAGCACATGCAGATCGGTTGCGAATTCCACTCACACGACGAGTGGCGCGGCTTCGGCGACCAGGACTGGCTGCGCATGGGCGGCAAGGAAGCGCTGCACCTGAAGTACCAGCAGTTCCCGGCTCTGATCATGCTCTGCGACCAGCACCGGCCGGAAAATGACGCAGAGGATGCCGGGAAGGCGACCGAGAAGACAGCCGAGAAGACGGGCGCGGCATGAATAAGCACGGGCTCGATCTGATCCGGGAATGCCGGCGACTCTTCTGCGATTCCGGCATCTCCCAGCGCACCGCCGAAGAAGACCGACGCCACGCCGTCCGCCAGCTCGTCATGGCCGCGCGCCTGGCCGAGGCCCGGCTGCGCGAGCTGGGACAGGAGGCGATGGCGGATACGCTGCGGGTGGCGATCAAGGGGATGAGGCCATGACCCGTGCCGATTACCACCGCCGTTACAACCGTCTCAAGCTCGCCGGCGACTACCGCAACGCCGAACGTCTGCGTCGCTGGTTCTTCAAGCGTTATCCGGTTGCACACGTGGCCGCGCAGGGAGCCCTGTCTCAGAGGGACTCGAGGCGGGGATTTTTTTCATGAACCGCCCCGTCCCCCACATGGGCGCCCTGCGCAGCTACGTCGAGAAGGAAGCGCATCGCCGCGCGTACTACGAATACCGGCGCATCCTGTCCGATGCCCGAGAGCTGGTCGGCCTCCTCGACAAGATCGATCCCAACTGGACGGCCACAGACGGCGCGATCCTCGAACACCTCGAGGCACAGGCCCGCGAGCAGGTGACGTTCGAGATCGAGCAGCAGTACGGGAGCGTGGTCCTGTGAAAGCCATGACCATAGCACCGCGCCGAGAGATCTGCTTTTTCCCGGCCTGGGACAAGCGCAGCGATGATCCGAAGAAAAACTACGGCATCCACGGCGTGGAGCTGCGTTTCCACCTGGTCGGCCCGGATCTCGCCGTGCAGTTCGTGCTGTACACCAACTGGCAGCTGCCGCATGTACGGGAAGAGCTCGACGCCAAAACCACCAATCCATGCTACCCGCATCTGCTGTGTCATCCGATGGCGGCGGATCTCGGCTATCACAGCCGGACGCCGCGCTACGACGACCAAAAGCCGATGCTCGGTTCCTGCGATCTGCTGGGCGGCGCGCCCTGCTACTACGACGGCTCCGCGCTCAATGCGGAGCGCATCTACGATGTCCTGCTGCGTGAAGGCGATAAGGGTGTCTGGCGCGAGCTGCAGGCTTACTACGAGTCCCTGCTCGCGGAGGCCACATGAACCGCCGCGCCCGCTTCATCCTCCGCCCCGAGTCCACGCCCGAAACCCTGATCATCGAGGACATCGGCCCGCACGACCGTTATCCGACGGTCACCAATGACGTCGAGTACGTCGTCGATGAGCTCTACTACGCCAACCAGTTGCCCGCCGGCCGCCGGCTGCTCTACTACGACAGCGACGGGAATCTCGACGAGATCGTGCACGAGGCCGGCCGCTTTGTGGGGTTCCGGCCGGCGCGGAGGGAAGCGTTATGAGCGCCGAACCCGAAATCAAAGTCGAGGAGCGGAAGCTGCCCGAGCTCGGCGTGCACGAGGACATGCCCGACACGGATTACTTCAAGGCGCCCGGCATCAACAAGCACAGCCTCGATCTGATTGCCGAATCACCCGCACGCTACTGGTTCGAGAAGCTCAACCCGCGCCCGACAACGCCGGCGATGATCCTCGGTCGCGCGCTGCATTGCCTTGTGCTCGAGCCCGACCTCTTCCCGGCCCGATTCATTCAGGACAAATACGAGGGCAGCCAGGCGAAGGACGCCAAGCTGTGGCGCGCCGAGCAGATCGCGCAGGGGTTGACTCCGCTCAGCACCAAGCGCGACCCGGACAAAGGCGCCTGGGGCGCCAGCGATTGGGACGAGATCCACCTCATGGCCGACAGCATCCGCGCGAACCCGATCGCGAGCGCGCTGCTCGAGGGCGCGCGCACCGAGCTCACCATGTTCTGGCAGGACACGAACGCCCGCGGTGACGGCGATCCCACCTGGCGCCTCTGCAAAGGCCGAGCGGATTTCTACAACGAGGCACACGGTCTGATGGGCGATATCAAGACCGCCGCGGATGCCAGCTTCTCAGGCTTCGCGCGCGCTGTGCACGACTATCGCTACGAGGTCCAGGCCGCCTGGTATTCAGACGGCGCCAAGCTCTGCGACCTGCGCGTCGACGGTTTCGTGTTCGTGGTGGTCGAGAAGACACCGCCCTATCTGACGGCGTGCTACACGCTACCCCCGGATTGGCTGCACCAAGGCCGCGTCAAGTATCGCCGCGATCTCGAAACATTCCACCAATGCCGGCAGGACGGCGAGTGGCCCGGCTACGAGCCCCTGCGCGACCTCGATATGCCCTCCTACGCCAAGTTCGCACCGATTTCATAACGAGAGGAGCCACACCCCATGGAGCAAGCACGAGAAGTCCCAACGCCGTCGGTCGCGGCCGACAACGCCATGGTCGCCGCACTCAACAAGAGCGAGATCGACCAGCAGATCACCACCGCCAAGCAGTACCCGCGCGGGATCCGGCAATTCCTCGACGAGGCAAAGGCGCTCGTCACGCTGAACGAGCAGGTCGCCCAGGAATGCATCTACGCCCTGCCCCGCAAAGAGCGCGACCAGGCCACAGGGAAAACCATCACCAAGAACATCGAGGGGCCGAGCGCGCGCTTCGCCGAGATCATCGCGCACAGCTGGGGTAATGCCCGCGCCGGCGCGCGCACAGTCGATGAGACAGGTGATTTCGTCACCGCCCAGGGCGTGTTCCATGACCTAGAGAAGAACGTCGCCATCACCTACGAGGTTAAGCGCCGCATTACGGACAAGCACGGCCGGCGCTACAACGCGGACATGATCGGTGTCACGGCGAACGCGGCCTGCTCGATCGCGCTACGCAACGCCGTGCTGAAAGGGATCCCGAAGGCCTTCTGGCAGCCGCTCTACGAATCGGCGCGGCAGGTGGTCATGGGCGATGCGAAGACGCTGGCCAATCGCCGCTCTGACGCGCTCGCCTTCCTGCAAAAGCTCGGGGCCACCCAGGAAATGGTACTCGAGCTGCTCGAAGTGAAGGGCATCGAGGACATCACGCTGGACCATCTGGTCACACTGCGCGGGCTGGCCACCGCGATCAAGGACGGCGACACCACGGTCGAGCAGGCCTTCGCCAAGGGTAGCGCGGCGGCGCCGGGCGACGGCACGGCCTCTGCGGCGGATATAACCGGCAAACTCAAGGGCGGCAATGGCGCGAAGAAACCGGCCGCCTCGAAGCAGGAAGAAAAACCGGAAGCCACCCCGCCGGCGGGTGCCGCTGCAGGCGCGACGCAGCCGGATCCATGGCTCGACGCCGCCGACAAGAAACAGGCCGAGCTCGACGCCGAGCAGGAGGCAGGCCTACGCCAGGCGGAAGGGGGTGAGCAATGAGCACCCGGCGCAAACTGATGCCCGAGGTTGAACTCGCGCCGCTGCTGATGGCCGAGATCACGAAGTACATCGGCGAGCGCCGGATGCGCCGCCTCTCTCCCCTGCAGCGCGAGCTGCTCATGGGGCTGGCCGCCTCCGCCGCTGGCCGTGTCGGAAAGATCCTGAGCGGCCAGGACCTCATGATGGTGACCGAGGTCGTGAACGCCGCGCCGGCGCCGGGAGGCGAGCATGGGTGATATAGCCGACGCCATTCTCGATGGTGAGTTCTGCCAATACTGCGGCGAGTTGATCGATGGCGAGGCGCCCGGTTATCCGCGCACCTGTGCCGGCTGCAGGGAGGATGACGATGGCGACGAGGAGGAACACCAATGAGCGACCAACAGAAGGCGCCCCAGGAAATCATCGAGCACCTCTACCGGGGCTGTGTGGCCGTCCTCGAACCCGTGCGTCACGCGGGATACCGGGCCATCGGCCTGCACGTCATGCGGCTGCGCGAAACGGTGGACAATGAAGCGGTGCGCGTACTGGGCGGGCGCCCATTGACCGCGGCGCCGAACATAGGCGGCTTTGTCTACGGCTACACCGCGACGGCGGTGATGAGCCAGGCCTTGCTCGCGCTGCTCACCCAGCAGAATCCGATCCTGGATGATCACGAGCTGTTCTACGATCAATACTGTCACACCATCCGCCGTCTGCTCGGCTCGGCAACGGCTGAGCGGTTTGCCGGCGATCCCGATGCCCGCAAGGCGGAGGCCTCCGCCGGTGCCTGACCACAGAGTCACCCACTGCCGCAGCTGCCGCGCGCCGATCGTCTGGATGAAGACCGTCGCCGGCAAGAATATGCCGGTCGATCCGGAGGGCATCGACGAGGACGACGAGCTGTTCGATCCGAGAAAACACACGTCACACTTTTCGACGTGTCCGCAGGCAGATGACCATCGGAGGAGATAATGGCTGAACCAAAAGCAGACCTGACCGCGAGAGAGCGGGTCGTCATATACCTGTTTCTGTGGCTAATCAACATCCTTTCCCCCTGGGAGTACAGCCACCAGCAGACCGAGTTCATCAAGAGCATCAAGGATCTGATCAAGTAATGGCCCTGCCGACGAATATTGAGGAGAAGATTGTGCGCATCCCGATTGGCGGCTGCTGGCTTTGGCTTGGCGCGCTCGATCAGCTCGGATACGGCTTCGCGTGCCTCCCGGGACGCAGAGTAGTGCGCGCGCATAGGGCAGTTTATGAATTTTGCAGAGGATCGATTCCACAAGGCATGCACCTCCTCCACAGGTGCGACGTCAGATGCTGCGTCAATCCTGCGCATCTATTTCTCGGTACGCATGTGGACAACATGGCGGATATGGTCAAAAAAGGCCGAGCACGGAATCGCCCCAGGCCTGGAGAATCTAACCCGCTTGCCAAGCTGCGCGCAGAGCAGGTGATCGAGATACGAGAATCCTCTGAGCCTCAGAGGATTCTCGCGGCACGATACGGCATCGATCAATCGACAGTCTCAAACATAAAAACCGGGAGGAGATGGCGTGAGCTTACCGTATGAAAACGCCACCTCCGGCGACAAGGCGCTCGCCGAGATCGAGAAGGTCCTGCGGCGCTTCGGCTGCAACAAGTTCGGCAGCTGGATGGACTACGACGAGAGCAAGCTGACGGTGCAGTTCGAGTATCGCGGCCGGCCTGTGCAGGTCAGCGCTTCCGCGAAGGGTTACGCCGCGGCCTGGCTAAAAGAGCATCCCTACAATCCATCCCGCCAGCGGAAGACAAAGGCTCAGCACGAAGCGGGCGCGCTCGAGCAGGGGATGATCTCGATCTACAGCGTCTTGCGTGACTGGATCAAGGGCCAGGTGGTGGCGATCGAAACCGGCATCCTGTCGTTCGAGGGCGCGTTCCTCGGACAGATGATGTTGCCGAGCGGGCTCACTGTGCTGGACCACATTCAACAGCAGCAGCTGCTGCCGGCGCCGGCATGAGCAGGATCGACAGAACTGTCTGCGTCGACCTGGTCCTCGACACGGGTGAGCTGGTGCGGATTGAATGCCCAGTGGTCTTCGAGGAGGAGATGTATGACTTGCTCGAGCACACCATGAAGCGTAAGGACTGGTTTCCCGTCACACGTTGGGATGGTTGCACGGCCGAGTACATGGGTCTCAGCCTTGATCGCGTGAACATGGCGCGCGTGGTGGGAATGCTGTGACCAAGACGGCTCCCCGCATATTCTTCTGGCGCTACCTGATCTGGCCGATCCTATGGCACAGCCTAGCGCCGGCGCGGGATCCGGTGGTGGACCTGACACTGTTCTTCACGGGCTGGTTCCTGGCCGATCTCATCTGGATGATGCTGCGGGTGCGGGCATGAAAACCCTAGACCTCGCCCAAGCCGCTGAATTTCTTAACCTGTCTCCGGACGTTTTAAGGAAGAAAGCGCGCGCTGGTATCATTCCCGGGGCGAAGCCTGGGAAGTGCTGGTGCTTCCTCGAGCAGGATCTCGCGGACTATCTCCGATCCCTTTACAAGAAACAGGCATGTCCCTCTACAAGCGAGGCACGACCTGGTGGGCGCGCTTTACCGCTCCCGATGGGCGCCGAGTACAGGCGTCTTGTCGGACTGCCGACCGCGTCGAAGCGCAAGAATTCCACGACCGCCTGAAGGCGCAGTACTGGCGCACGCACGTGCTCGGCGAGATCCCCGTTATCTCGTGGGAGAATGCGGCCGTGCGCTGGATCCAGGAGAGCGCCGACAAGAAGACGCTCTACAACGACAAATCCCACCTGCGTCTGCTCGAGCCCCAACTGCTCGGCCGCAACCTGCCTGAGATCACCCGCGAGGTGGTCGACGAATTCATCGCTGCCCGGCAAAAGCAGGGGGTCAAGAATGCCACGATCAATCGCTCGCTCGAGGTCCTGCGCGCGATCCTGAACCGTGCCGAAAAGGAATGGGGCTGGCTGGCAAAGGCGCCGGCGATCCGGCTGCTGAAAGAGCCGCAGCGCCGCATTCGCTGGATCACGCAGGAACAGGCCGCCGCACTGCTCGCCGCCCTACCCGATCACATCGCGGCCATGGCGCGCTTCACGCTTTGCACCGGCTTGCGCGAGGCGAACGTGACTGGGCTGCGCTGGGATCAGGTCAACCTGAAAGCCGCGCGCGCCTGGATCCACCCGGACCAGGCGAAGAAGGAAAAGGCGATCGGCGTGCCGCTGAACCGCGAAGCGATCCGGATCCTCAAGGCACAGCAGGGCAAACACAAAGATTACGTGTTCACTTACGGGACGAAACGGCCGCGGCCGATCGACAAGGCGGGCACCAGAGCCTGGCGCACCGCGGTCAAACGGGCCGGCCTCACGGACTTCCGGTGGCACGATCTGCGACACACCTGGGCGAGCTGGCATGTTCAACGTGGAACGCCACTGCACGTCCTGCAGGAGCTCGGGGGGTGGGAATCGTACGAGATGGTCCGACGCTACGCCCACCTGTCGGTGCGGCACCTCGCCGACTTCGCGGAGAATTCTGGTACAAATCTGGTACAGCTAGGCGGGCGGTCAAAAAAGAAAGGGGCTACGTCGCCGTAACCCCTTTACCTTTCAATAATTTGTGGTAGCGGGGGCTGGATTTGAACCAACGACCTTCGGGTTATGAGCCCGACGAGCTACCAGGCTGCTCCACCCCGCACCTGAACTTTGAGGGGGCTATAGTACAGAACCCGGGCGCTGTTATCAAGCCGTCGCTCACGGGACCCGGCTCTCCAGGACCACGAAGGCGACGGCGTACTGGGCCTCGTCGGAGATGGAGACATGGCTCCGGCAGATCCGGGCCTCCCGGCAGAGGACTTCGGCCCGCCCGCTGTAGGACAGGCCGGGTTTCCCGCGATCGTCGTGCTCCACGCAGATCTGGCGCAGGTGCACCCCCGCACTCAGGCCCGTCCCGAGCGCCTTGGCTACCGCCTCCTTGACCGCGAAACGCTTGGCCAGGAAGCGGGCGGGATGAAAGATCCCGCGATACTGCTCGTATTCGCGCTCGGTCAGGATCCGCCGCGCGAAGCGGTCGCCGTAACGCTCCAGATTCGTCTGCATGCGCGCCACCGAAACGATGTCCGTCCCGATGCCGTGGATCATCGGCGCGCCTCGACCATCAGGCGCTTCATCTCGCGCACCGCCTCTCCGAGCCCGGTAAACAGGGCGCGCGCCACGATGGCGTGTCCGATATTCAGCTCGCGCACGCCGGGGATCGCGGCGATCGGTTCGACGTTGTGATAACTCAGGCCATGTCCGGCGTTGACCTGGATGCCGGCCGCTAGGCCGATCTCGACCGCCCGCCGGATGCGCTCCAGTTCCTCTCGCGCGACACGCGGATCGCCGGCGTCGGCGTAATGTCCGGTATGGATCTCCACCGCCGGGGCCCCGGCGCGCACCGCCGCCTCGATCTGCACGGGATCGGCGTCGACGAACAGGGACACGACGCAACCGGCGGCGGCCAGGCGCTCACAGGCGGTCGCGATCCTCGCCTCCTGCCCCGCGACGTCGAGACCGCCTTCGGTGGTCAGTTCCGCCCGGCGCTCCGGCACCAGACAGCAGTTGTGCGGGCGGATGCGTTCAGCATAGGCCAGCATCTCTTCCGTCACCGCCATCTCCAGATTCATGCGCGTCTGCAGGATATCCCGCAGCATCTCCACGTCACGCTCCTGGATATGCCGCCGGTCCTCGCGCAGGTGCAGCGTGATGGAGTCGGCCCCCGCCTGCTCCGCCTCGATCGCGGCCTGGATCGGATCGGGATAGCGCGTGCCGCGCGACTGCCGCAGCGTCGCGACATGATCGATGTTCACGCCCAGCAGAATAATGTCCCGTACCCACGCCGTCATGCCCGGCCCTCGCCTTCCACTGTCGCGCCCGTCACCCGTTCCGCCTCCCGCCCCCTGCCCCGCCGGAACAATCTCCGGCTGGCCAGCGGCCTGCCTCCCAACCGCGCATCGAGCACCGTCCGCATCAGGCGCTTCGCCTCGTGCAGATGCACGGCGTCGCACAGTTCCCCGCGCGCCAGGGCCAGCAGGCTGCCGCCATGCAAACGCACCGGCCGCGCGCGGACGGCATAGTCCCCTGCACCCGTCTCCGCGGTCGCGTCCGTCCGGACCGGCCCGAGTTCGGGGTAGTAATCATACACCTCCTCGGACCGGATCGGATCACCGCCGGTGATCTCGTGGTCGAGCACCAGACCATAGCCCAGCTCACGCAACAGCGTCAGTTCGAACAGGCGCAGGACCGACTGTTCCCCGGGCGCGGAAAGCCCCGGTGCAGCCAGTCGCCGCAGCGCGGACTCATAGACGGCGAACAGGCCCGGATGAGGGTCGTGGCGATGCAGCAGCCGCATCAGCAGTTCGTTCATATAAAACCCGCTGATCAGCGCGCGGCCGCGCGGACCGTCGCCGTCGCGGGGCTCGACCGCGGTCAGTGTTCCCAACTCTCCGCGCATCGACCAGCTCGCGAGCAACGGCTGGAACGGCTGCAGCAGACCGTGCAGGCGCGATTTCGGGCGCCGCGCGCCGCGCGCGATCAGTGCGATGCGGCCATGCCCGGGGGTGAACGTCTCCAGCAGCAGGCTGCTGTCGCGATACGGCCGGTGGTGCAGTATATACGCCGGCTCCAGCATCGCCTTGCCATGCGCGCTCGGCGGGATATGCGTCACACCACCCTCAGTCGCCGTATCCCAGGCTGCGCAGGGCCCGCTCGTCGTCGGACCATTTCTCTTTCACCTTGACCCAGAGCTGGAGGTACACCTTCACGTCGAACAGACGTTCCATCTCCTGCCGCGCCTCGGTCCCGATCCGCTTCAGCATCTGCCCCTGCCGGCCGATGACGATCGCCTTCTGCGCATCGCGCTCGACCCAGATCACCGCGCTGATCGAGGTCAGCGGCGGACCCTCCTTGAACTCCTCGATCTCGACCGTCACCGCGTAGGGAAGCTCGTCCCCGAGCAGGCGCGTCAGCTTTTCCCGCACCAGTTCCGCGGCCAGGAAACGCTCGCTGCGGTCAGTCACCTGCTCCTCGGGAAACAGCGGCGGTGACTCCGACAACAGGCGGCGGACCTCCTCCTCCAGCGCATCCGTCTGCGTCCCCTGTGTCGCGCACACCGGCACGACCGCAGCGAAATCCCGCTTTTCCTTCATCAGGGAGATATAGGGCAACAGCCGTTCCTTGTCCTTGACCCGGTCCACCTTGTTGAGCACCAGGATCACGGGGAGGCGCACGGACTCCAGCAGGCCGAGCACATGCTCGTCCTCCTCTTCCCATTTCAGGCACTCGACCACGAACAACACGACGTCGACATCCTCGACCGCCGCCGTGGCCGTCCGGTTCATCACGCGGTTGATCGCATGGCGCACGCCGCGGTGCAGTCCGGGCGTATCGATATAGACGGCCTGAGCCCCGGGAGTGGTCTTGATGCCGAGGATCCGATGGCGGGTGGTCTGCGGCTTGCGCGACGTGATGGCGATCTTCTGACCCAGGATCCGGTTCAACAGGGTGGACTTGCCGACGTTCGGCCGACCCACGATAGCGACATAGCCGCAGCGATGCATCCCGCCCTCCGAATCAACCGATCCCATGTCCACCGGCGGCAGCGCGGGACAGCGCGGGTCCGTTCATCGCGACCGGCATGTCAGGGTTCCTCCTGCAACAGGCACAGCGCCTTGCCGGCCGCGTCCTGCTCGGCCCGGCGCCGGCTGTTCCCTTCACCGGACAGCGCCTGGTCCAGGCTGGCCACCCGGCATTCGACCCGGAACAACTGGGCATGATCCTGGCCTTCGACACTCAGCACCCGGTATTCCGGCAGCGGCAGGCGGCGCGCCTGGAGATACTCCTGCAAGCGCGTCTTCGGATCCTTGGCCGCCTGGTCCGGAGAAATCCCTTCGATCTCCGCGCCGAGCACCGTTCGCACCAGCCCGCGGGCGGCCTCGAGCCCCGTCTCCAGGTAGGCCGCCCCGATCAGCGCCTCCAGCGCGCCGGCGAGGATGGAATCACGGCGGAATCCCCCGCTCTTCATTTCACCCGGCCCCAGCAGCAACTCGTCCCCCAGGTCGAGATCGCGCGCCCGGCGCGCGAGCACTTCGCCATTGACGAGGTTGGCGCGCAGGCGGCTCAACGCCCCTTCGTCCTCACAGGGAAAACGCGTGTACAGGACCTCGGCGATGATCAGGCTCAGGACCGCGTCCCCCAGGAATTCCAGGCGTTCGTTGTTGGGATTGCCGTAGCTGCGATGAGTCAGGGCCATGAGCAGCAGGTCCTCGCGCGAGCACGAATACCCGAGCCGGCGGCACAGCTTGTCGTGAGAAGGCTTCAATGGCCGGATAATGTCACGCTGTCCTCGAAGGATATCAGCAGGCTGACGTTGCCATAGAACGGCTCCTGCACCTCGTACTGAATGGTCACCGTCTTCGAACCCGAGTCGCTTCTGATATCGATGTCGTTCTCGCCTACGTGACTCACGTTATTGATCTCCAGCCGTTTGAGCAGGCGGGAGCGCAGCTCGCCGACCGCCAGCCCCTGCGACTCCTCCTCCGCCAGGGACTGCAGCGACGAGGTGACGCTGAAATGCTCCAGGTACACGGGGGTGAGTTTGATGCCGATATAGGCGAAAAATCCGATGACCGCCAGCACTATCAACAGGCTGAGAAACGTCAATCCTTCTTGTTTTTTTCCGAATCGCTCCATACCCGGATCTCCCCGACAGGTTGTACCATAGGCATCCGCAGCGGTGATGACCCCGCTCAGTCGAGCAGGCTTCCGATACGGTTCCAGGTGACGCCACCCTTGGCGGCATCCCAGTTCATCCATATCATAAACGCTTTACCGACCAGATTCTCTTCCGGCACCGTACCCCAGAACCGACTGTCGTTGCTGTTGTCGCGATTGTCTCCCATCACGAAATAATGGCCTTCCGGCACGACGAACTCCCCTTCGGCGATGT